>ERZ773248.76-NODE-76-length-135827-cov-8.295068_pt1 | contig 135827 bp, 125 predicted proteins | sample MGYA00580518_ERZ773248 | MGnify/ENA primary metagenome ERZ773248 (study PRJEB29015, sample SAMEA2737762) | human gut metagenome | biome: human gut; feature: human-associated habitat; material: faeces | place: China | collected 2012 ...
AAATACCGACCTCCAATCGTTAGATTTTTAGGTCTAACTTTTGGGGGTCGGTACACTTCTGTCGTTCAGCGTTTTTATGTTATACGTATATGATCTACAGATTTCCTTTCAGGATCGGACTGATATGTTTGTACAGCAGTACGGTGATCACAGACACCAGCACACCTTTGATCAGATTGAATGGTGCCACTGCCAGAACTACGAACGTCCACAGACTGTTGATCGCCGGATTGATGGCTGATCCCATCTCCACGAATGCATCAATCGGCATTCCAAATGCCTTTGCATAAGCCGGAAGCAATACAAGTGCATTGATAAACACTGCAACCACTGACATAGTCACAGTTCCTGCTGCCAGTCCGATGACTGCATGCTTTCTGGATTTCTTCATCTTGTAGATCAGCGAAGCCGGAAGTACAAACATACAACCCATTACAAAGTTGGCAAATTCACCGACAAACGCTGTCTGAGTTCCATTGACTACCAGATTGAGAAGTACCTTTACCAGCTCTGTGAGCACGCCTGCCACCGGCCCTAATGCAAATGCTCCGATCAAGATCGGCACTTCACTGAAATCCAGCTCGTAAAATCCCGGTGCAAGAAATGGCAGTGGGAATTCAAAAAGCATAAGAATGGTGGAGATCGCTGCCAGCATTCCCACGCAGACGATCATTCTGGTTGCCGCTCTTCCTGATCTTACAGTTGCGGTTGTTGATGTTGTTTTCATGATAATTCTCCTTTCAGATTAGCAGAGATCCTGTAACTGGAGAAACGCATATAAAACCCCGGATCACAACAATCCGGGGCATCTTCATACACTGCAATACTACTTGTTTCCTCTCCCATCCAGACTATAACTGTCGGTACCGGAATCACACCGGTTCAGCCGCTTTACGCGGGTCGCGGACTTACCTGCTGTCTTTTGTTCCTGACAGCCTGAATACCGCCGGTGGGGAATTACACCCCGCCCCGAAGATCTCTTTTATTTTTACACATGATATTATACGCTTATATGTACCGTGATGCAAGAATTATTTTATTCCGATTTCTCCGGCTCCTTACATACATCAATCCAGCCTTTTGCTCCCGCGATCTTCTCCAGTTCCGGCACTGCCAGACGCACTGCACTGTGATCATTTCCCGCTGCCGGATAGACTGTATCAAACTGTCTCAGACTTTCATCCAGATACACATCCACACCTTCGTTAATTCCAAATGGACACACACCACCCGGTGCATGGCCGATGTACTGCTCCACCTCGTCAAATGGGATCATCTTTGCTTTTACATGAAACGTATCCTTGTATTTTCGATTGTCTACCCGGGCAGTTCCCTCCGCAAGGATCAATATTGCTTTGTCTCCCACCAGAAAAGACATAGTCTTTGCAATCATTGCCGGTTCCACACCAACAGCCTCTGCTGCTTCTGCCACAGTCGCTGTGGACTCTGCAAATTCGATCACCCGATCCTCATAACCAACAGATTTTAAATATTCTTTTGCTTTTATAATAGACATGTCTGCTTCTCCTTTTGTATGTTGTTTACCCAATCATCGTCAGCACCACTGCCACCACAAGGGACGGCAGCAGATTGGCAACTTTAATGGTCTTCGGCCACACCAGATTGACTCCCACGCAGAAGATGAGGATATTTCCCACCAATGACAGGTTATCAAGTACTGGCGTGGTCATGAAGCCTGACAGAAGCACAGCCAAAGCTGTCATAGAACCCTGCAAGGCTGCAACCGGAATAAAGGAAAAGACGCATCCCTTTCCCATGGAAGATGCCATGATCAGTACAATGATAAAATCCAGTACGGCTTTTGCTGTCAGTGTGGAATAATCTCCATAGATGCCATCCTGAATGGATCCGATGATCGCCATAGCACCAATGCTGACCGTCAGCGATGCCGCCACAAATCCATTGGTAAACTGATTATCCCCATCACTTCCGGTTCGATGTTTCAGCCACTCGCCAAACCGTTCAAACAGACCATCAATGTCAATGATCTCTCCGATCAGCGCACCAAATGTCAGCGACAAGATCATGATCATGGATCCTGTGGTCGTAAGACCTGTTCCAGCTTCCGTAAACACCAGCATCTTCGACAGTGTTCCGGCTGCCCCCAGAAAGACAACGGCAAATCCCGTTGCTTTCATAATGGTCTCCTGATAATGTTCTTTTAAAAATCGCTTGCATCCAATACCCAGCAGTCCTCCTGCTATGATTGCAAGGGCATTGATGAGCGTACCTAATCCATGCATAGTTATAAAGCCTCTTTTTACCACGAACACAGGCCTCAGGAATCTTCACTCCCAAGGCCTGTTCCTATTACATCTTGTTTTTATTACAATTTCATGGACAGAGAGATCCGCTTCTTCGCAACATCTACCGCCAGCACTTTCACATCCACCACGTCGCCTACTTTGACCACATCCAACGGATGTTTGATAAAGCGCTCAGACATCTCAGATACATGCACCAGTCCATCCTGATGAACACCAATATCCACAAATGCACCAAAATCCATAATATTGCGGACAGTTCCCTTGAGCACCATCCCCGGAGTCAGGTCTTTCATATCCAGCACATCGCTTCTGAGCACCGGACGCGGCATCTCATCACGAGGATCTCTGGCCGGCTTTTCCAGCTCCTGTACAATATCCTTCAGAGTCAGTTCACCAACGCCCAGCTCTTCTGCCGTTTTCTTCGGCTCACGTACTTTCTTCGAGATACCTTTCAGTCCTCCTCCGATAATATCCTCTGCGGAATATCCAAGAGAAGTCAGAAGCTTCATAGCTGCCTCATAGCTCTCCGGATGTACACTGGTAGTATCCAGCGGGTTGTCTCCATTCATGATCCGAAGGAATCCTGCACACTGCTCATAAGCCTTCGGTCCCAGCTTCGGCACTTTCAGAAGCTGTCTTCTGTCTGCGAATCTGCCGTTCGCTTCTCTGTATGTCACAATATTTTTTGCCAGCGTCTTGGTGATGCCGGAAATGTACTCTAAAAGTGGTGCTGAAGCCGTATTCAGATCAACCCCCACTTTATTTACAGAGTCTTCAACCACTCCTCCAAGAGCTTCGCTCAATCTCTTCTGATTCATATCATGCTGATACTGACCAACTCCGATAGCCTTCGGATCGATCTTTACCAACTCCGCCAGTGGATCCTGCAGTCTTCTTGCAATGGAAGCTGCACTTCTCTGTCCAACATCAAAATTCGGAAATTCCTCTGTTGCCAGCTTACTTGCAGAATATACGGATGCTCCCGATTCACTGACGATCACATACTGTACCTTCTCCGGAATCTCTTTTAAAAGCTCCACGATCACCTGCTCAGATTCTCTGGAAGCGGTACCGTTTCCAAGAGAAATCAACGTAATATGGTATTTTTCGATCAGCTTTTTCAAGGTTGCTTTTGCTTCTTTTACCTTATTCTGAGGTGCGGTTGGATAAATGACTACCGTATCCAGTACTTTTCCGGTAGGATCTACTACTGCCAGCTTACAGCCTGTACGGAATGCCGGATCCCAGCCGAGCACGGTCTGTCCTGCAATCGGAGGCTGCATGAGAAGCTGCTCCAGATTCTTTCCAAATACACGGATCGCTCCCTCTTCTGCCTGCTCGGTCAGAAGGTTACGGATCTCACGCTCGATGGTCGGTGCGATCAGGCGGCTGTAACTGTCTTTTACCACTTCTTCCAGCGTCGGAGATGTGATTGGATTATCCCTTGTGATCACACGGCTTTCCAGATAACTTAAGATCTCCGGTTCCGGTGCAACGATCTTTACAGTCAGCACCTTTTCTGCCTCGCCTCTATTCAGTGCCAGCGTCCGATGTCCTGCCATCTTGCTGATCGGCTGGCTAAAATGATAATAGGTCTCATATACAGACTGCTCTTTCTCATCTTTTGCTTCAGAGGTGATCTCGCCCTCTTTCAGTGTCTTATTTCTGATCCAGGTGCGATAATCTGCTTCATCGGATATGCTCTCCGCAATAATGTCCATGGCTCCGGCGATGGCTTCCTGTACCGTTGCCACATCTTTTTCCTCAGACAGATAACTTTCTGCCTCTGTTTCCAGCGGTGTCGTTGTCATCTGAAGAAGAATAATATTGGCAAGACCTTCCAGTCCTTTCTCTTTTGCCATAGTCGCACGGGTCCGGCGTTTCGGACGATATGGACGATAAAGGTCATCCACAGCCACCTGTGTCTGAGCTGCCTCGATCACTGCTTTGAGCTCTTCCGTCAGTTTTCCCTGTTCCTCAATGCTGGAGATTACCTGTGCCTTCTTATCTTCCAGATTTCGAAGATAGGTCAGCCGCTCACCCAGATCACGAAGTTGCTCGTCATTAAGCGCACCAGTAGCTTCCTTCCGGTAACGGGAAATGAACGGGATGGTATTTCCCTCATCAATCAGTTTGACTGCTGCTTCCACCTGCCATTTCTTCACCTGAAGTTCTTCTGTCAGTTTCTGTATAATATCCATAAAAAATCTTACTCCAATACTTCTTTGATTGCTGCCAGGAACTCATCATAAGTCTCAAATGCTTTCAGTTCCGGGTAATCCTTTTTGATCTGGTCAGTAGTACGGAACAAAAATCCTGCCCGGCTTGCTTTGATCATGCCCAGATCATTAAAGCTGTCTCCTGCAGCAATGGTATCAAATCCAGCTGACTGCAATGCTTTTACAGTGGTCAGCTTGGAATTCTCAATTCTCATCTTAAATCCGGTAATGGTTCCGTCTTCTGCCACTTCCAGAGAGTTGCAGAACAGAGTCGGCCATCCCAGCTTCTTCATCAACGGTTTTGCAAACTGCGTAAATGTGTCACTGATGATGATCACCTGGGTCAGAGAACGCAGTTCATCCAGAAATTCTTTTGCTCCCGGCAGCGGATCGATCTTCTCGATGGTTGCCTGGATTTCTTTCAGCCCAAGTCCATGCTCTTTCAGGATTCCAAGACGCCATTTCATCAGTTTATCATAATCCGGCTCATCACGGGTAGTACGCTTCAACTCCGGAATTCCACTGGCCTCTGCAAATGCGATCCAGATCTCCGGTACCAGTACTCCTTCCAGATCAAGGCACACGATATCCATCATTTTTCATTTCCTCCTCTTTAAGCTCAGCCTGCCACACGGATCATGCTGATAATATCAAGATTTTTTGCTTTTCTTGCAAATGCATCTTCAGACATGACAGGAGTCATGAACCCAATCTCACCTTTAATCTTTGCATTGATCATCTCCACATCACCAAATACTTTGGCATCTTTGGCATCAGATTTCATACGGACAAAGAAACGATGGGTCATCTCTCCTACCGGAGCCAGTTCCAGCTTCTGCGGATTCCAGAACGTGGTAATGATCTTTCCAAGATGTCTTGCTGCATCCACCATATCACCGGCAACAGCACTGGCAGTCGGCAGTTTACCTGCTCCGCTTCCATAGAACATGGACGCTCCCAGCATATTACCTTCCACACATACTGCATTAAATACATCATTTACCATGTAGAGCGGATTCTCTTTACGAACAAAAGCCGGAGCTACCATGACACAGTAAGTATCCCCCTGCTTCTTGCTGACAGCCAGCAATTTGATAGCACAGCCTGCTTTTTTCGCATATGCAAAATCTTCAGCCGTCACTTTGGTAATTCCCTCTGTATAAATATCTTTAAAATCCACCTGATTACCACTGGCAAGAGAAGTCAGGATCGCGATCTTTCTGCACGCATCCCAGCCTTCCACGTCTGCTTCCGGGTGAAGCTCCGCATAGCCCTTTGCCTGGGCTTCTTTCAGCACATCATCATAATTCAGCCCTTCTCTGGACATCTTGGTCAGCATGTAGTTAGTGGTTCCGTTTAAGATACCGGAGATCTCTACGATCACATCTGCCGTCAGAGAAGAATTAAGAGGACGGATAATAGGAATACCGCCTCCTACACTTGCCTCAAACAGATAATTCACCTGATGATCCTTCGCAATCTGAATCAGTTCAGCGCCATGCTCAGCCACCAGTTCCTTGTTGGAAGTACACACACTTTTTCCTGCTTCCAGGCAGCGTCTGGTAAACTCATACGCCGGATGAAGTCCTCCCATAACCTCAGCCACTATCTTCACTTCATCATCATTAAGGATGTCTTCAAAATCATGTGTCAGTACATCCATGACCGGATCTCCCGGAAATTCTCTTAAGTCCAGCACATACTGTACTCTCAGTTCCTGTCCCACTTTTTTGTCAATACTGGTCTTGTTTGTTCTGAACACCTCATATACACCGGATCCAACGGTGCCATAACCCATAATTGCAACTTTTATCATTAGTATTTTACTCCCTGCCTAATATTTTGAGATATCTGACTCCCTGCTGCTGTTCAATCTTTTCGATCATGGCAGATACGTCCCCTGTGGTAGAAAGCACCTGAACGCTGAGGGTCAGCGTAGCGATTCCGTTGATCGGGATCGTCTGATGAATTGTAAGAATGTTTGCTCCAAATTCTGCAATGATGTTCAGAACCGTGGACAAAAGTCCCGGTTCATCCTCCACCTGAAGCATAAAAGTAACAGTCTTTCCTTTCGCCTCATCATGGAAAGGAAAGATATCCTCTTTGTATTTATAAAATGAACTGCGGCTGATGCCAAGCTGATCTGCCGCTTCCTGGACAGTCATGCCAGGATTGCAATCCAGAAGACGCTTGGCCTCCACCACTTTCAGCAGAACCTCTGGTACTGCTTTTTTCTTTAGCACGAAATACTTGCTGTTTTCCGTCATTCCTGTTCCTCCGGTGACAGATTGATCCATTTCAGGTAAGCATTGATAAATGGATCGATCTTTCCATCCATCACAGCATCTACGTTGCTGACTTCGCAGCTGGTACGATGGTCTTTAACCAGTGTATACGGCTGCATCACATACGAACGAATCTGATTTCCCCAGGCAATATCACTGACTTCTCCGCGGATGCCGGATAATTTCTCTGCCTGCTTCTGCTGTTCCAGAAGGTAGAGTTTAGCCTTCAGCATCTGCATGGCTTTGTCCTTATTCTGATGCTGAGAACGTTCATTCTGGCATTGTACTACAATTCCCGTAGGAATATGTGTAATACGGATCGCAGATGAAGTCTTGTTGATGTGCTGTCCACCTGCTCCGCTGGAACGGTACGTATCGATCCGCAGATCATCCGGATTGATCTCCACCTCAATGTCGCCTTCAATATCCGGCATCACATCACAGGAGACAAAGGAAGTCTGCCGTTTTCCCTGTGCATTGAATGGAGAAATACGGACCAGACGGTGCACACCTTTTTCGGATTTGAGATATCCGTAGGCATTTTCTCCGTGCACCTCAAAGGTAACCGATTTGATACCTGCCTCATCACCATCCAGATAGTCCAGCACTTCTACGGTAAAACCCTTACGCTCTGCCCAGCGGGTATACATGCGGTAAAGCATGCCCGCCCAGTCACAGGACTCGGTTCCTCCTGCTCCTGCATTCAGCTTGATGATAGCATCTGTACTATCATATTCGCCAGACAGGAGCGTCTTGATCCGCATGGCCTCAAATGCCTCTGTAAACTGATCCAGTTCTTCCTGAATCTCTGGAATCAGAGATTCATCGTTCTCTTCATAGCCCATCTCCAACAGTGTCTCAATATCTTCGTACTGTTGCTCCAGGCTTTCATATTTCTGTTTTTCTTCTTTGAGAATGTTCAGCTCCTTCATACCTTCCTGGGATTTTTCCACATTGTCCCAGTAGCCAGGTGCCTCCATCTCCCGTTCTAATTCTTCGATTCTGAGCGTCTTTGAAGCCAGGTCAAAGTGAATCCCTCAGTTCTGTCATGGGTTTTGCGTAGCTGCTCAGCGTATATTTAAACTGATCTAATTCTACCATAACCACACCTTCTTTCTTTTAAAATTTATGATACTTTCAATCTTTTTTACTTCATCAATTTACGGCCGCAGCACTGCTTGTATTTCTTGCCGCTTCCGCAAGGACACGGATCGTTCGGATATACTTTATCTGCCGCACGCTGTACCGGTTTTTTGCCAAGTGAATCATCCTTATTGGTTCCAGTTACCTGTGCGACTTCCTCGCGCTCTGCCTTCTCTTCAATCTTCACATGCATCAGCAGACGTACAGTATCTTCCTGAATGCCTGCTGTCATGGCCTCGAACATCTCATAGCCGCTCATCTTATACTCAACCAGCGGATCTCTCTGTCCGTATGCCTGAAGACCAATACCCTGTCTCAACTGCTCCATATCATCGATATGGTTCATCCATTTGCGGTCAATAACTTTCAGAAGGAATACACGTTCCAGCTCACGGATCATCTCCGGATTCGGGAACTCTGCCTCTTTTGCCTCATACAGCTTCGTTCCTTCCTGCTTCAAAGCATGCTTCAACTCTGCTTTATTCTTACAGCCAATACGTTCCACAGTAATCATCTCAAAAGGAATGATAGGAAGCAATGTCTCATTCAGACCTGAAAGATCCCATTCCTGCGGATCCTGATCATCGCCGATAAAGGTATCTACTGTGTTCTCTATCACATCAGAAATCATCTTGTAGATAGAATCTCTCATGCTCTCGCCGTCCAATACCCGACGACGCTCTGCATAGATGATCTCTCTCTGCTCATTCATTACCTGGTCATACTCCAGCAGGTTTTTACGAATACCAAAGTTATTATTTTCAATTTTCATCTGTGCTTTTTCGATCGCACTTGTAAGCATCTTATGCTCAATCTGCTCGTTTTCCGGAACTCCCAATGCATTGAATACATCCATCAGACGCTCGGATCCAAACAGTCTCATCAGATCATCTTCCAATGAGATATAGAAACGTGATTCACCCGGATCTCCCTGACGGCCTGCACGACCACGCAGCTGATTATCAATACGTCTGGACTCATGACGTTCTGTACCAATGATCTTCAATCCACCAGCTGCCTTCGCCTCATCGTCCAGCTTAATATCCGTACCACGACCTGCCATGTTAGTTGCGATCGTAACAGCTCCATGCTGACCTGCCAGTGCTACGATCTCAGCCTCTCTCTCATGGAATTTTGCATTGAGGACTTCATGCTGGATACCGCGCTTCTGAAGCATACGGCTGAGTTCCTCGGAAGTCTCGATCGTGATCGTACCTACCAGCACCGGCTGTCCCGTTGCGTGCGCTTTCTCAATCTCGTTGCAGACTGCAAAAAATTTCTCTTTCTTGGTCTTGTATACGGCATCATGCAGGTCCTTACGGATAACCGGCTTATTGGTCGGAATCTCCACAACGTCCATTCCATAGATTGCCCGGAACTCTTTTTCCTCAGTCAATGCCGTACCGGTCATACCGGATTTCTTGTCATATTTATTGAAGAAATTCTGGAACGTGATATTTGCAAGAGTCTTGCTTTCCCGTTTTACTTTTACGTGCTCTTTTGCCTCAATTGCCTGATGAAGTCCATCAGAGTAACGACGGCCTGGCATAATACGTCCGGTAAACTCATCAACGATAAATACCTGATCATCTTTTACCACATAATCCTGATCGCGGAACATCAGATTATTAGCGCGAAGTGCCAGCTCCATGTTGTGCTGGATCTCCAGATTCTCCGGATCTGCCAGGTTCTCGATTTTGAAGAACTGCTCTACCTTCTTGATACCATCAGCTGTCAGATGAACGATCTTATCTTTCTCATTGACGATGAAGTCTCCTGTCTCCTCGATCTCCTCACCCATGATGGCATCCATCTTGGAAAATTCCTTGCTTGCCTCACCACGAGTCAGCGTATGAGCCACATAATCGCACAACTCATAAAGCTTGGTGGATTTGCCGCTCTGACCAGAGATGATCAACGGAGTTCTCGCCTCATCAATCAGAATAGAGTCGATCTCATCGATGATGGCATAATGTAATTCTCTTTGTACCAGCTGCTCTTTGTAAATAACCATGTTATCACGCAGGTAGTCAAATCCCAGCTCGTTATTGGTTACATAAGTAATGTCGCAATTGTATGCAGCACGTCTCTCTTCCTTGGTGGAAGCATTCAGTACTACACCTACCGTCAGGCCAAGAAACTCATGAACCTTACCCATCCAGCCAGCATCACGGCTTGCGAGATAATCATTGACGGTTACAACATGAACGCCCTTTCCCTCCAGCGCATTCAAATATGCCGGGAGTGTGGATACCAGCGTCTTACCTTCACCAGTCTTCATCTCTGCAATACGTCCCTGATGAAGGATCATACCACCGATCAACTGTACCCGGTAATGCTCCATACCAAGTACACGCTTTGCTGCCTCTCTGACAGTTGCAAATGCCTCTGGAAGAAGATCATCCAGAGTCTCTCCTGCTGCCAGTCTCTGCTTGTATTCTTTTGTCTTATCTTTCAGTTCCTCATCGGTCAGCGCCTGCATAGTCGGACGCAGTGCTTCGATCTTGTCAATGGTGGGAGCAATCAGTTTCAATTCTCTCTCACTGTGAGTACCGAACAATTTGTTGATAATATTCATATTCTACTCCTGTCTATCTGTATAGATCCTGGCAAAACTCAAATCCGTCTATGACGGTCTTTTTCTGACGCACAAATGCCAATTTTTTTTGCCATACGCGCCCATTATAGCACAAATAAATCGTTTGGTAAACGTGAATTATTCCGTTACAGTTGTGAAATGTAAATTTACTTCACAGCCTACCAATCTGAAAATTTCTCTTATCTTAACATTGCTTCTTAAAATCAGAATAGTTACCCACATTCTATAGTGGCACTTATTCAACATTTTAAAAAAATGGTATCTATTCAGAACCCACCTGGGTTCAATAACCACTTTTTGTGCAAAACAGAGAATTGAAAAAAATTTTTCTGCTCCGATTTGCTGTTACTTTGTGAATAAAAATGATGTTTTTTATTCAGATAGCAATCTTGTGGATAAATCACTATCGTCCGTATTTCATCTGCTTCATTTTCGTCTTTTGAGACGATTTTGAATATATTTATTAGCATTTGTACCTTCAAATTTAATACTTATCCACCGTCATTTTGCCAAGTGGCTTTTGTGACAGATTCGCTTTTTTACAGCGTTTCCGCTACAATAGAAACATAAAATCTTGCAGAAAGAAGGTGGTTTGAATGCCCGTTAACATCACAGAAGAATTCGTTCGTCAGCTCATGGCACAAGTTGATTTCCTGACGAAACAAAATAACACATTAGCAGCTACTGTTGACAGCATGAATCAAACTATTGCTGAGCTGAACCAGACCATCCGTGAACTGAAGGAGCAGTTAGACAAAAACTCAAAAAGACAGTTCCAAGCCGCCTTCATCTGACGGACTTAAGAAGCCGACTGTTAAAAAGGATCGCAGACTCCGTGAATCTTCCGGGGAAAAGCAGGGTGCTCAAAAAGGTCATGACGGCGTTCATCTCGCTGTTATTTCAAAACCGGATCATGTCAAGGCGCATATGCACTCTGACTGTACCGGTTGTCCTTATCGTGCCAGCTATCTTGATAAAGCATGCATAAAAGAGACACGCCACGAAGTAGATGCTGTAGTGAGCGTGGATGTCACTGCACACAACCTGATTGAAGTGCGTGAATATCCGATGCATGGTGGTGTAAAAACCAGTGCATTTCCAGGGCATCACTGTTCATGACTGCTGGGGTTCTTACTGGAAGTACCAGGATGTAACACATGCCATTTGTTGTGCCCACCTTCTCCGGGCACTAAATGGAGTCATTGAAAACCATCCGGAACAGACATGGGCTCCGAAGTTCAAAGAGCTTCTGCTAAGAAGCACGGTCGCAAGAAAAAAAGCAAAGTCTCAGGATGCTTCTGAAGCGAAAAAGGTTCACAGGAATATCTTACAATTATGAGTTACATCGGATCAGCCCGAAAGCAGGGAATAAATGCTTTTACAGCTATCCGCAAAGCACTGAACGGAAACCCGGATATTATCTTTAACTAACGGGGTTCTGAACAGATACAAAAAATTATTATATACGTTCTTGTACCAGATTGTAAAGAATGCTATATTGACAATAGCAACAATAAAACTTGAAAAAAGGAGTATTCTCATGGAATTTCAGACCGTAATTGAGAAAAGAAGAAGTATCAGAAATTTTGATCCAGGAAAGGAAGTCAGCCGCGAGCAGATCGAGACACTGATCCGTGCCGCCTCCCTGGCTCCATCCTGGAAGAATCAGCAGACATCCCGCTATTACTGTATCCTGTCCCCCTCTCGGATCGAGGAGTTCCGTCAGAAATGCCTCTCGGAATCTAATCAGAAAAATTGCGCCGGTGCACCGGCACTGATCATCACCACCTTCAAAAAAGGAATCGTGGGATTTGACAAAGCTACCGGTTCCCCGGTCAATGAAGCAGGCGACGGCTGGGGCTACTACGATCTGGGACTTCAGAATGAAAATCTTGTCCTCAAAGCCGCTGAACTTGATCTTGGCACTCTCATTATGGGCATCCGCGACGAGCCAGCAATCCGGGAATATCTCAAGATTCCGGAGACCGAAATCATTGTCGCTGTAATTGCCGTCGGTTATCCGGCCGCCGAACCTTCCATGCCCAAGCGAAAAGCAGTGGAAGAGATTGCAACATTTTTATAGATTCTGACATGCAAAAGGCTCCCGGAACCTGACAGTTCCGAGAGCCTGTATTTTATTTGTGTTAACGAAGTTTTCCAAAAGTTCTCTGTACTTTTTTGCCTTTATTTGCATTTCTGATGGTTGGAATTGCTCCCAACAGAAGGAACGCATATACCAGAACCAGGTTTGCTGCATAAGAACCAAAATCAATGATATCTTCAGACAGAAGTAATGGGAAGTAACGATAACCTGTGGCGATATCCACTTCCAGCTCTCTTGCTATCATAATAGCCCAATCCAGGCGGTCTCCTACATAGGTCATGACAAGCATCAGGATCACGCTGATTACGATTCCTCGTTTGCTGAGCTTTCCGCTTCCAATCTCATAACCTTTCAAAGTGCAGACAGCCATGACCACACCGGAAAGAGCAGCCACATAACCAAGCTGGCTTAAGATCACGATACATGCCACACCGAGCAGGGATCCTACCAGTGCACCGACGATACCACCGATCATATTTTCTTTCTTTTCATTTTCCTGATTCTGTGCCAGCGTAATGTTCTGCGCCAGAGAGGCTGCGCACTCCTCACAGAGTCCGATGTGATTACCGGATACCAGGTAGCCTTCGGTCTCTGTCTCGCGTCCACAGTACTGGCAGCACGGCACGTAGCCTTTTCCGCGAAGAAATGCAGTCAGTTCCTGAATGGCTTCCTGCGCATTGGCACGGAGCTTTTTCTGATTGAGATAGCTTTTCAGTACCATAGTTACCGTATGTCCTTCATTTACCAGTCCAGACACAGTCTTATGTGCTTTCACGAACTCTTTGATTTCATCCTTTGTCAGGGTTTTTCCCTGATTATCAGCCCCCAGGCAAATGTTCAGCATATAATAAACTTTACCATTTACCTCATTTGGTCCCACGATCAGTTCAAAGCCATCTTTCTGTCCATGCAGCACTTCCTGTTCTTCATCAAACCGGAGTCCCAGATACTGCCCAAGCTGTTCATAGTTGCTTTTTACTTTTTTGTTCATGTTACACTTTTCCCCTTTTGTATATTTTCATAGAGAAGTATAACATAACCCTCTCACAAAAGAAAGAGACACCCTCGCGGATGTCTCTTTTTATTATCTTTTATGTATTTACTTATGCAGTTGCTTTTTTCGGGTTCTTCAAAGTCTGAACACCCTCAATAACAAGCACGATAGCAAGAACGATCAGCAGAACTCCAAGGATCGTCTGTGCCCACGGACCCCAGTCTGCACCGCCAGCCATGATCATACCAACCTGATTCTTAACGGTCAGTGCCAAAGAGCAGATAGTTACAACGATCATGAATCCCATAGGGAGCAGGAACATCTTGTTGTTCTTTCCGAGGTTACCAAGCCAGGTAGCTACAGCCAGAAGGCCGATACCTGCCAGCAGCTGGTTTGCTGCTCCGAACAGACCCCAGATCTTGCCGTATCCGTTCATACCAAGGAGAATACCAAGTACAACTGTCAGGATGGTTGCAAAGTACGGATTAACCATAACTTTCTTCCAGCCCTCTTTTACATCTGCTGCAGTTTCACCAGGCTCCAGCCAGAACTCCTGGAACATGAAACGTGCAAGACGAGTTGCAGTGTCCAGTGATGTCAGACAGAATGCAGAGTAGGTCAGTACCAGCAGAGAGTTCAGGATGGTGTAGCTTCCCGGAATGATATCGTCGATCATATGAGCAATACCACCACCGAAGATAGCGGTTGCTCCAACCAGAGCGCTATCCGGGTTAGCTGCGTTCCATTTGTAAGCATATCCAATTGCACACAGAGTCAGCACTGCAAGTACACACTCCAGAAGCATTCCGCCGTAAGCGATCGGTCTTGCATCCGTTTCTTTGTCAAGCTGTTTGGACGTGGTACCAGAGGAAACCAGTGAATGGAATCCGGAGATCGCACCACAGGCAACTGTTGTAAACAGTACCGGGAACAGATACTGCATTCCGTTTCCGTTGTCAACCGCAAATCCGGCGAATGCCGGGAAGCTGCTGTCAAAGGTCGGATGAGCTACGATAACACCAAAAGCTGCTACTGCCAGCATCGCGTACAGCAGGAAGGAGCTTAAATAGTCACGCGGCTGAAGAAGGATCCATACCGGTGTCACAGATGCAACTGCAATATAGATACCTACGATCCACATCCAAGTCTTGGTGGACAGATAGATCGGATGGAAATTCATACCAACTGCCATAATAAGAATGATGGCAAGTACTCCAACAACAGAAGCAATGCCCATTGGCATATTACGACGATATACGCAGAAACCAAATACGATAGCGATCAGAATAAACAGCAAGGAAATCATTGCCACCGTAGCTGGAGTTGCGGATTTAGCCATATCAAGTGCGCCGCTTTCATCATATACTGCTCCAAATGTAGAAGCTACGATAGAAGCAAATGCTGCTACTACCAGGATCAGAGTCAGGTAAGAGAAGATGATAAACAGCTGTTTTGCACGTTTGCTCATGTTAGCGGAGATAATCTCTCCGATAGACTGTCCTTTGTTACGAACAGAAGCGAACAGTGCACCAAAATCGTGAACGCCGCCGAAGAAGATTCCTCCGACCAGGATCCACAGAGTTACAGGCAGCCAGCCGAACATAGCTGCGCCGATCGGTCCGGTAATCGGGCCTGCGCCTGCGATAGATGAGAAATGATGTCCCATCAGAACCGGTGCTTTTGCCGGTACATAGTCCACGCCATCTTCCATGGTGTGAGCCGGTGTCTCAGTTTTGCTTTCACCTACGCCCCACTGCTTGCAGAGCCATCCGCCGTAGCAGATATATCCAGCTGCAAGAATAGCAACACAGATGATGAGAAGTACTAATGAATTCATGTTAACTTTCTCCCTTCAATGTTTGCGAATATAGTACCTTTTTCAAAATTTTCGCGGTATGGCGTCCCCCAAGGTTTCCGTCGATCTGTCCTGTCGACAGTTCCACCAGTGCGGTATGGTGATCCATCCAGCCATGCAGTGAAAAATGAAAACTTTTGTAAATGCGGCATTTTTTTAATGCCTTTCTTGCCGCTTCATCACAGGTATCGCAGATGAAGATCGGTGTAATATAAGAAGCCATATGTCCTGGTCCCACATGGATGCGCTCCATGGCCTCCGCCTGCACATGATCTCTCCACTGCTCGTAGAGCTCCAGTGTCAGATGCGGAATACTTAAAACATATAAAAATTCTTCATTGTCTGCCGACCACAGTTCTGCTTTTTTCGATATGACATACTGCCCCGAATGTTCAAAAAAATCACAGCGGGCTGTGATTGGGGTCTGGTCATCCTCGACCAATTGAATATTATAGCAGGAACTGAAGCTTCGCAGCAGCCGCTCGATAGCTGCTTCTCTTGTATAATGCATTTCCTGTATCCATTCCAAAAATTAAATTTTTATAAAGTTTCTAAAAACTTTTTTCATTATAATACTCAATTGGTATTTTCGCAATACTTTTTAGGTTGTTTACAATACTTTTTTGATATTGATTTTCATCTTTGCATATTCATACAGTATTCTCAATGATTCTGCCTGCGCTCCCGCTTCTGTCAGATCTACCGTACACAGCACCTCTTCACACTGATCGACCAGTGCTTTTGCCCTGTTCAGGGATGCTTCATCCATCTCGCAGAACGCTTTCACACTGACTACTTCGGATGCCAGTGCTTTTGCTGCCGGGTAATCCAGGTCGTTTTCCCATAAAACACCTGCCACAAACGGAATTCCATTTCTCTGAAGCTTCCGAAATACTGCCGTACCGGTTCCGTTTCCAGCCAGCACAAATACTTTCGGATCCCCCTCTACCTTCGGCAGCTCCAGATCACCCGTACGCTCTTCATAAGACCCAACTGTCATACCATAGAGCTTCGGTATGTAGCCGTCTGTAAAAATCTCCTCCGGTCTGCCAAAACGATCCACCCGGTCTCCATGAACACAGGCAATCTTGTCAGAAATCCTTCCTGCCAGATCCAGCTCATGCAGAGACATGATGACAGACAGATGTCTGGTACGGGACATGTTCTGGATGATCGATAAAAATTCCAGCTTATAGCGAATATCCAGAAAAGACGTAGGCTCATCCAGCACAATGATATCCGGCTGCTGACATAGAGCTCTCGCCAGCATAACTCGCTGCTTCTGTCCGTCACTGGTCTTGGAGAAATCCCGCTCTGCCAGTTCTTCGATATGCACCAGTTCCATGGATTCCTGTACGATAGCCCAGTCTTTCTCAGACAGGATGCCAAATTTTCCTGTATAAGGATAACGGCCTGTTGCCACTACATCCTTGCAGGTCATCATCTCCGGGCACACCCGCTCCGTCAGCACCACTGACAGCTTCTGTGACAGTTCTTTGCCGGTCAGCTTTTCCATGGAGGATCCATCCAGACAGGCCACGCCGCCCAGTGGTTTTAACTGGCGGATAATGCTTTTTAAAATCGTCGTCTTTCCTGCCCCATTGGGTCCGATCAAGGTCATGATCTCACCTTTTTTCAGACAGAGCTCAATATCTTTGATCAGCGGAACGCCATGGTATCCAACTGTCAGTCCCTTGGTATAAAAATAAAACTCTTCCATGATTTATTCCGCCTTTTCTTTCTTCCGATGGATCATAATATAGATAACAACCGGAGCGCCAAATACTGCAGTTACAGTACTGATGGATAATTCCGTCGGTGCAAACAAGGTTCTTGCCAGCAGGTCACAGAACAGACAGAAGGATGCTCCTCCCAGAAAACAGGCTGGAATCATCAGGATCGGCTTTGCTGTCTGGAACAGGCTCTTCACCAGATGCGGCACTGCAATTCCCACGAAGGAAACCGGTCCTGCAAACGCGGTAACACATGCGGACAGCACACTGGAAAGCATAACAAGAACTACACGAAACATCTGCACATTGAGTCCCATATTTTTCGCATAAGATTCTCCCATCTGATAAGCACTGATGGGCTTGGACAGAAGAAAGATCCCTACGGTGGTGATGCCAGTTACAATGGTCATCAACACCACATTTTCCCATGTGATACCGGAAAAGCTTCCCTTTGACCAGTTATGTAAATTCACGATATTGGCATCATCTGCAAAAGTCACCACAAAATCAGTGATTGCTGAACAAATATATCCGATCATAACACCACTGACGATCAGCATGGACATATTATCCATAACTCTGGACATAAGGATCACAAATCCCATACAGATCATAGCTCCCACAAATGCCGCCAGAATCATAACCCAGGAGCTTACACTCCAGGTGTAACCTAAGGATGCTACCATAATCAGCGCTACCACCAGCTTGGCTCCGGAAGAAATTCCCAGCGTAAATGGACTGGCAATCGGGTTGTGGAAAAAGGTCTGAAGCAGATAGCCAGACAGTGCCAGTGCTCCTCCCAGGATTGCTGCTGCCAGCGCACGTGGAAAACGGATTCCCATAACAATGTCTGAAAATGTCTCATCTGCTCCATGGCCGCTTAAGATCTTCGGAATCTCTTCCACCGGAATATTCACCGTTCCAATACATACATTCATGGCCAGAAAGATCACCAGCAGGATCAGCAGGATCAAAAATGCCACTCCATATCTGATACTTTCTCTTCCAGCATGTGCTGTTTTCTTTTGCCCGTTTGGCATCTTTATCTCCTGCCTTTCCTGTTTTATGCTCTAAGATGATCCAAAAATATTTGCATGTTACTGAATCAGTTCAACTTGTATAAATAGGTCAGTCCGCTCTCATCACCGGTCAGCATACCATGAATATCTGATGTGATCGTTCCCAGTTCCATGGTAGACTGATAGAGGTTTTTCGTGGTGCAATACACATTTCCATCCTGTACAGCCTTGAATTTTGCCAACAGCGGACTCTTGGCGATCAGGTCATCCACAGATGCCAGTTCACCATCAATGGTGCTGTTGTAGATGATGTAATCCGCATCTTTGGCTCCTGCATAGAACTCTTCCATCTGCATACTCAGAGTGGAAGCCGCATCATCCTCGTCGCCCAGATCCTTGAAAATGTAAGTACCTCCCGCCAGTTCGATCATCTTAGGCAGATAATCGGCACTCTTACGAACATTGGCTTCCCCGGTACTGGTAATATAGAAAAATGCCACTGTCTTTCCCGTCGGTTCTTCCTGGCTCACCGCCTCGAAGGCACCTGCCTCCGCTTCAAATGCCTGCTCTGCCTCTTCTTCATGACCAGTCAGCAGTCCATACAGCTTGACCCACTCGGTTCTTCCCAGCGGATTCTTCTCATAGCTGGAATAATCCACCATCACCGGAATATTGAATTTCTCCAATTGCTCCTTGACTTCCGGTGTGTGATAGATCATGGTATTTTCAATAGCAAGTCCACAACCTTCTGACAGGATCTGCTCATAGTCCGGTGCAGAATATTTACCAGCATAGATGATATTTCCTGCTTCCATCTCCTGTTTTGCTGCTTCTATATACCATCCGTCTTCCTTCTGAGAGCTGAAACGAATGGAATCCAATGCATCAATAGATACAAACATATCCATCACTGCCGATGCCACCAGATAAATATTGGTCAGCGGCTGCTTGAGCACTATAATATCCTTTGCCAGATCATCCGGTGCTTCTTTTCCTTCCGGAACGATCAGGTAACGACCATCATCTGCGACGGTGGCCAATGCATATCCATCATTATAATAGTCCACAGAAAACTCTTCTGCATATGTTAATTCCATACTGTGATCGTAGGTCAGCTCCGAACTGATATTGGTATCTTTCTCTTTTCCTGCACCTGATCCGCTTCCGCAGGCTGTCAGGGAAACTGCCATTACGACACTCAGCAGCATAGCTGTTATTTTCTTCTTCATACTTCTTTACTCTTTTTCTTCTTTGTAAGGATCACGACTACCACACCTGCTGCAACTACCACTGCAAGATATATGATCTGCTGTCCTGGTGCTGCCTGTTTGCCGCTGGTAATGGAGTCCGATGCAAATGTCAGGGTATATTCAATCTCATGAGGAACACTCATGGCGGTAGTGTCTGCGATCACATCCATAGGCTTATCCATAACAGTGACCGGAAGTTCAAATACAGAATTTCCATCTGTATTAATGGGGTCATAAGTAGTCTCTCCCACTTTCATATAGTCATAATGAGAACTACTCCATTCGATCTGTGCATATGCACATCCCTCTTTTACGACCAGAGTTGCCGGAGATGTGATGGTTGCACGACCACTTCCTCCTCCAAGAACTACATCGATCTTGTAAGTTCCATCGCTCATGTCCACTTTCATGGGCTGAGCTTCTGCAGCTCCTGCCAGATCCACGCTGGCCAGATCAGTCTGTTCTTCTGTACTCTCCGCCGCATAGCTTGTCATGGAAATACCTGTCACTCCTGTTACAAGCAGTGCTGCTGTCAGAATTCCTGTCAATTTCATCCAGATTTTTCTTTTCATCTTTGTCCTCTCTTTCCATAGCACAACGACCCGGGCAAATTGCCCGGGCCGTCCATGCGACAGATCTTTCATCACTGGCTTATTCTGCCTTCACCGGATTGGTCACGCTGACTTTGTGATCATACCAGGTTCCTTTTTCACCGATCAGTGCCACATCAAACTCTTTGTCCAGAGCCGGTACCGGAATATCAAATCCGTATACTTCCTCAGATTCTCCATCACTATAAGTAACGGTATCTGTAGTCGGCTCCAGAAGTTCTGCTCCATCCTTCTGTGCATCTTCTGCAAGACCCGGATAGAGGTTCACGATCTTCTTGGAGGCAAGTGACACATGAATGGTCATCTTGCCGTTCTCTACTGTCAGGACACCTTTTCCATCGTCTGCTTCATTTACATGAAACATTCCGCTGTCAGTGTCAAACTCTGCGGTGTAGACACCATCTTCCAGCGGTGCTGCAGTCTCTTCTGCTTGCTCAGTTGTCGCTTCTGCTTCTTCTGTGTCAGCTTCCTTAGTCTCCTCTGCAGCATCAGCCTTCGTAGTATCTGCTTCAGCAGTCTCTTCTGTCTCCTGTGCAGGCGCCTCGGTCTGTGCGTCTTTGCTTCCACATCCTGTCATGATGGCACAGCTCAATGCTGCCACCCCCAGCAATGTAACGATCTTTCTTTTCATGTTCTGTCTCTTCCTTTACTTTCCGATGACAGCTGCGGTGTGTGCTACATAGAGATCCTGAATAGCCGGGATCTCACCAAGACCAGCGATCTGAGTATCGACGCTGTCAAAGCTTCCAGAAGCCTTGAACTGGCTTAACCAGGAATCAGCATCCTCACCTGCCATGTCGTTATTTGCATGATCTCCAGCCACTACCATCAGCGGACGAAGAACAACTTTCTTGTAACCTGCATCAGCAACTGCTTTGATCACATTCTCGCATGCGGTCTCTTCCGGCTTACCCTCTACGGTTCCGATGAATACGTTCTTATATCCAAGCTCGTCCATCTGTGCCTGCATCTGGCTGTAGGAAACTTTTGCGGTATGGGAAGTACCATGTCCCATGAATACAAATGCGGTTCCATCCTCTGCTGCTGCATCTGTACTGTCATATCCAGCAGTCTTAACTGCCTCAGCGGTGATTGCTTCTGCAACTGCCTTCTTATCATCATTTACAGCAGAAGCGTCTGCTCCAACCTCACCAAGCAGCGGCTCAGCGATCTTAACAGACTCAAATTTATCCTCGTAGTTTGCAACTGCCTCACAAAGCTCATCGTACTCAGCACCATGCATCAGATGGGTCGGCTGTACAACCAGGTTCTTAACACCATTATCTACAGCTCTCTCAAGTGCCTGATCCATGTTGTCAATGTGCTCATCATCACGAGCCTGGATATGGTTGATAATGATCTGTGCGGTAAATGCACGTCTTACAGACCAGTCCGGATTAGCCTCTGCAAGAGCATCCTCGATGCCTTTGATATCAGCTACACGGCTGTCGTTGAAAGAAGTACCAAAGCTTACTACCAGAAGCTCGTTCTCTCCGATCTCATCCTGGTTACGCGGATCATCCTTGGAAGCATCTCCGGTGTCGCGTCCGAAGTAATCCGGATCAGCTTCTTCACCTTCAACCAGCTCTTTCTGAGCATCAGTCAGAGCATCCCATGCCTCTTTTGCTGCTTTACAATCCTCATCGGTAGTCTCAGTTCTTTCCTGAACGTAGATCTTATCGATCAGAGCTGCAACCTCGTCTGCTGCTGCCTGGTCAGCATCTGCATCTTCTGCTGCATCCTCAGCCGGAGCTTCTGTTGTCTCCTCAGTGGTCTCTTCGGTAGTCTCTGCCGGAGCTTCTGTTGTTGTCTTACTTCCGCAGCCTGCAACTAATGTTGCGGTCATAGCTGCTGCACAAAGAACTGCTACAACTTTCTTCTTCATGTTTTTTCTCTCCCTTAAAGAAATATTTTGCAATGATACTGAAGCCGCTAAATAAAAGGGATGCGAAAAAAACAAAAACCAACATGCGTGCGCAGTCGGTTTATCGAAATTTATCTTTCGGTACAACCAAACCTCGTGATCTGGAATATGTATTTCCCGTACCACAGCTGGCAGGTCTCCTGACTCGCAGTTCCACATAGTCTGTCTGCCTTCCCAAGTCTCCTCAGTGGCATCATCGACAACTACTCGCTGCATACAGTGACGAGATCGCACAGGCCTCTCACCTGTTTCCCTATTCTCCGCAAAATGCGGCACCAACTGTTTCTTATTTAGTTTTCAGAACTCATTACGTGTGTAAGTATAACACTGTCTTCTCCATAGGGCAAGTGTTAAAAGAAATATTATGAAACTTGAAACTTTCCAGAGAGCATTTACCCTTTTCTGCTGCCTTGCAATGTGCCTTGATCTTTGATATAGTTTAAGAATCATATTTTACCGTGAGGAGCACCCATGTTATTACAGATTCAGGACGGTACGCTCAGCATTGGAGCACAGACTGTCCTTGCACATTTTGATTTTGAGATCCGTGGAAATGAGAAGATTGCCATCGTGGGCAGAAATGGCTGTGGAAAGACAACACTCCTTCGACTTCTGGCGGGAGAACTTTCCCTTGACCGTGATGATCATTCCAAAGCACAGGGAATCCTTACTTCCAGATCCCTGACCACCGGCCTGCTCTGTCAGCAGGCTTTTTCTGACACCACCATTACCGTGGAGGAAGAACTTCTCAAATCCTGTCCATGTCCTGACAAATGGGATCGGGAACGTTTCACCTGGGAACAGGAATATGACCGGCTCTTCACTGGTTTCGGATTTTCCAAAGAAGATAAAAGGAAAAGGCTGTCGCAGTTCTCTGGCGGCGAGCAGACGAAGATTGCCCTGATCCGTCTTCTTCTTGCCCATCCTGATATTCTGCTGCTGGATGAACCTACCAACCATCTGGACGTGGAAACAACCGAATGGTTAGAAGAGTATCTGCGTCAATATGCCGGTGCCGTGGTCATGGTCTCTCATGACCGGTTCTTTCTGGACCGGACGGCTGATACGGTCTGTGAATTCCGGCAGCAGAAACTGATCCGCTATGCCGGCAACTATACTTCTTATAAAGAACAAAAATCCAAAGACCTGGCAATTCAGGAACGGTCTTACCGTCACCAGCAGGAAGAAATCGAACGGCTGGAGGAACTGATCGAACGATTCAAGAACAAGCCTAAAAAAGCGGCATTTGCCAGATCCAGGAAAAAGATCCTGGAGCGAATGCCAAAGATAGAAAAACCTCCAGTGGAAGATTATCACATGTTCACCGGTGCACTGGAACCATCCGTGCGCAGTGCCAAGTGGGTATTGGAGGCAGAACATTTACAGATTGGTTATGACAAGACACTGCTGGAACTGTCTCTTCGGATCCGCCGAGGTCAGAAGATCGGTATCATCGGTCCCAACGGAGCCGGAAAATCCACGTTTCTGAAGACCGCTGCAGGACTGATCCCACCTGTCAAGGGAACTCTGACCCTTGGCCAACAGGTGCTGATGGGCTATTTTGACCAGCAGACCGCAGCTCTGCAGTCAGATCTGACCGTGGTGGAACATTTTCATGAACAGTTCCCGTCCCTGACAGACAAGGAAGCACGCCAGACTCTTGGTGCCTTCTTATTCACAGGGAAGGATACAGCGAAGAAAGTCTCTTCCTTGTCCGGCGGTGAAAAATCCCGTCTGGTCCTGGCAGAGCTCTTCAAAAGCTGTCCCAACTTCTTTGTGCTGGATGAGCCCACCAACCACATGGACATTCCTGCTAAAGAGACGCTGGAGTCTGCATTTCGTGCTTACACAGGCACCTTATTGTTCGTCTCCCATGACCGGTATTTTATCCGTCAGGTGGCAGAATCCCTGCTGATCTTTGATGACCAGTCCGTATTCTATTATCCGTTTGGATATGAACATTATCTGACTCATCGAAACCAGGGTTCAGGCGAAGAGCTGGCAGCCAGTCTCCGGGCAGAAGAACAGGCATTGTTAAGCGGACTTCAAAGTGTCCCCATGCCGGAGCGCCATCGCCTCAGAGAGTACAGTACTGAGCAGTCATACGAAGACTGGCAGCTCAGACTTCTGACAGAACCCATGGAGCAGACCCGTATGGAACTGGAACAGTTCTGGAATGCCAGAGATGAGATCCAAGAATGGACAGATCCCGCTTATGCTGAAGATTGCCTCCTCAAAGAGACAGCCCTTACCGATGCTTATACAAAGTGCTGTCTTGCCTGGTACGACAAGTGGGCAGAATTTCATCCCGAGCCGGACAAAGAGACCGGGCTGCTCCCATCTTAACTACCATCCATAACCGAAATACGCATGCATCCATGCCCCGGCTGCTCTTCCAAGCGCCATGCTCAAGATCAGCCAAGGCATACCTGTCTTCAAGCGGATCCTTCTGCTGAACACCGGCACTGCATCCACGATCTCCGTCAGTGCCATGGCCCAGGTTCCTGTAAACACACCCGAAAACAGACCAAACGCGATCACTCCCGGAAGTCCGATGGGTAACCTAAACTGATAGACACTGAACAGATTTCCGAGGATACCGCCTAAAGCCGCCGCATTTTCATAATGGATCACATAGGCGGCTGTGTGGGTCTTGCCTGCAAATCTGGAGATCACTCCCAGAGCGATCAGCAGGGCAAACATTCCTCCTGCCACCGCCAGTCCGCTGGCAAAACCCAGAAGGCCTGCAAATAATTCTCTAATCCACATCAATACTCGTCTCCTTCCGGTTGCAGCCCTCCACCAGCGTGGTGTTGACGTCATCCTCGTAGAGACGCATCTGTACTTCGATGGGTGTCGGATCTTTTGTGATCCGTTTTCCACCGAAATGATTATAAAAGACGATAATACCCACAGCGATCCCCACAGAATACATGATCTCCATCACCGTAAATCCATTGCTCTCTTGCCCTGTGACCAGTTCATAGGTTCGGGCAAATACCTCATGCACCCCCACATCATTATTAAATACCATTATCGAAAATGCGGAACCAAAGAAGATTAGCACACAGAGAATACTGACCTTTAGCCATGCCAGCCGGTCATGCGAATACTCCGGCGATTCATATTCAATAATAAAATCGGTCTCTCCCAGGTTCTGGATCTCTAGATCCGGATAGATCTGATGGATCAGCTCCACCACTTTCATGATAGAAAAAATGTACCGGTCACTTTTCTCTGCCTGTATTTTCAACAGCTTCAGGGTTTTCAGCCGGTTTTTCTTGTTAAGATCCGTGCATTCCAGTTTTGCAACATCTCCCAGTCTCACATCCACATGATCTACCTGATGATTCCGGTCAATCTTCAAATACAGGATCTCACTCATGGTTTTCACACCTCCACTTTCCGACTTTCTGTGTCATCTCCATGTATCTCCTTCTCTGTGATCCATGTTTCCCACAGTATGCCCGGAATTATACGAGATTATCCACAGGAGCCAGCTGGATTACCCACCTTCCAGCCGCTCCCTCATTGTTTTCAGGATCCGTTTCTCCATGCGGCTCACCTGTACCTGAGAGATTCCCATACGTTCAGCCACTTTCGTCTGTGTCTGTTCCTGCAGATACCTCCAGATGATCAGCTTTCGTTCTGACTCCGGCAATTCCTCCAACAGCTGTTCCAATACTACCCTGTTAAGAAGAGCCTCTTTTTCCCGATCTCCGGCAGATACACGCTCCCCGGCATTTCGACTGTCGATCCGATCCAGCAATGAGATCTCGCTTCCGTCTTCCTGACTGTAAGTCCGGTCAATAGACTCCACCTCCAGCCCTGCATCCAGCGATTCCACGATCTCTTCTCTGGACAGTGCAGTAGCTTCTGCCAGTTCCTCCAAGGTCGGCTCCCTCCCCCACCGATTCCGATAGTTCTCGGTCTCCCGCCGGATCTTCCATCCATTTTCCTTTAATGTACGACTCACCTTCACCAGACCATCGTCCCTCAGGAAACGCTTGATCTCCCCCATAATCATAGGCACGGCATAGGTAGAGAATCGCACCTCAAAGGAACAGTCAAATTTATCAATTGCTTTCATAAGCCCGATGGCTCCGATCTGGAACAGATCCTCGTTCTCTGTACCTCTGCCGGAGAAGCGGCGGACAATGCTCCACACCAGTCCCATATTCTGCTCAACAAGCTGTGCTCTCGCTCTCTCATCCCCATGGTGTGCTCTGTCGATCAGACCCATCACATCATCCATAGAGACTACCTACTCTTCTGCATTTCCAAGAGTTTTCCGCATGGTCACTGTAGTTCCCAGCCCCGGCTCTGACTCCACCTGTACTTCATCCATGAAGGCTTCCATAAACATAAATCCCATACCAGAACGCTCCTGCTTGGGACGGCTGGTATAGAGAGGTTCCATAGCCTGATGAATATCGGCGATCCCCACACCTTCATCAATGACCTGCACCTGTACGGTCTGATCTTCTGTCCGGCAGCGGACGATCACGGTATGTATCCCATCGGGATAACCATGGATAATAGCATTGGTCACCGCCTCTGATACTGCGGTCTTAATATCCGCCACCTCCTCCAGTGTAGGATTCAACTGCGTCACAAAGGCCGCCACCGCCACCCTTGCAAATGCTTCATTCTCTGAAATACTGTCAAATGCCAGCGTCATTTCATTTTTCATCTGTCTTCCTCCTTGTCCAGCGAAATATACTGTTCAATGCCGGACAGTTCCAGCACCCTCTGGATCCGGCGGCTCATATGACTTATGATCACTTTTCCGCCCAGTGCCTCCATCATCTGACTTCTGCCGATCAGAAGCCCGATCCCTGCACTGTCCATAAACATCGTTCTTGAAAAATCAAACTCCACTTCCGTGACTGGTTCTTTCCGGATCATCTGGTCCACCTGGATCCGTATCGACTCTGTCTTATGGTGATCCACCTCCTGGGGAAGCCGCACCACCAGACGCGCACCCTCTCTTATTAAAAATCCCATAACTGTTCTCCTTTCTTGCCCACCAGCATCCCATGCAAATATTCCCCGGCTTTTTTCACATAAAAAGGGACGTTGTATTTCTACAACGTCCCTCACTTCAGGGTTCTTCTTTTGTATATTACAGATTATCCAAGAGACCTTGAGCATCTGTTGCTTTTCTCGTATTCGGGAATTCATCCACAACTTTCTGATAGTAGATCTTTGCATTCTCTGTATCGCCGGATTTCTGATAAGATCTGGCAAGGAAATACAGAGCATCTCCCTGGCTGTTATCCAGTTCATAGCATTTCTTCAGATCCGTGATCGCTGTGGCATAGTCACCGCTCTCATAAGCTGCATATCCGGTTCTGTAAAGAGACTGTACCGCACTGGTTCCCACCTCTTTGAATACAGCATCATAGAGAACTCTTGCATCAGCGGACAGGCTTTCCTGATCTACTGACTGGAGCTGCTCCAGCGCTCCGGCTGCATCTCCATCTGCATGGGCTTTATATGCTGCCAGCAGTGCTTCCTGACTCTTCAGCTTGTTTTCTGCATCTTTTGCAGTCTCCTCAGCCGCCTGCGTCTTCTCCTGGAGAGTTGTCATCTCTGCCTGGAGACTTTCCAGCGCTGCAGTCTTGGACTCTACCTGATCGCTGTACTCAGCCACTGCCTTGTTGAGCCCGTCATTATTTAACCGGTGCTGTGCAGGCAGGATCAGAAACCACATAACCGCAACACCGATCACCAGTCCGATCACCATATTAAGCACTGCATGAAAATTACTGTTATCCTTCACTCCTACTGGCTGAATGATGGTCTCATTCCCGCTGGTGTACGCAATAGAATCTTTTTTATGGGCAATGACCGCTTCCTTTTCTGCCTGTTTTCCACCAGCCGCATCCACTTCCTTCATATACCGGAGGGCACGGGTATTGGTCCGGTCGATGGCCAGCACTCTGCGCAGCTCATTTCTGGCACGTCCATAATTATCCGCATGTATATAGAGCAATGCCAGCAGCAGATGACCTTTCAGAAGATTCATATTCGTTGAAAGGATCTTCTTCAGCTGAATAATCGCCAGATCATAGCTCTGCTGTTCACAGTATACCAGTGACTGGTTGTATTTCCGGATCGTCGTATTGATCATCTCCAGCTTGGCCGGATTGCTCTGAATAGACTCAATATAATCATCCGCCAGGTTCTTCTCCGGCTGGAAGCTGCGGCTGATGATCCACTGTGACAGGGCATCCACCACTTCTCCCATCTCAAAATATACCAGTCCCAGAAGGTTTCTCGCATCCGTGTTCTTCTTGTTGAACTTCAGGCTCTGACGCAGAGACATGACCGCACCGGTCAGGTCACGCACCTTCGCCTTTGCAAGACCTTCATTGTAATAAGCATTGGACAACTGGAGCATTCTTCTGTAAAGCTTCACATCTGCCCCACAGTGGCTGCAGTAGTCTGTTGTTTTCAGAACTGCTCCGCAGTTAAAACACTTCATATATCCACCTTTTCTACTGACGGTTCTTAATCTCTTTGAGCATCTCGTCCAGCAGATCCGTCACATCTGCCAGATTATTTTTGTACACGTTATCCTCCACCTGATCGATCTCAGGGCTTGGACGGAATTTTTTCAGTTCCTCTTCAAAATCAAGCATTCTTTCTGCTCCTTATCAGACTTTTCAGGCCTCCTACCAGATACAGGGATCCCACGCAGAAGAGCACACCGTCTCCCTTTCTCTTCATCGCCTCATCAAATGCATCATCAATGAAAGATATCTCTTCCACCGGACGGGTCGTATATTTGCGGAAGATCTGAGCCAGCTCCTCTGACGGAACCTGCCGGTAAGAATCAATCTGTGTCACCACGACACTTTCAAAATCCAGACTCTCACAGATGGTTCGGATCATCCCATCATAATCCTTTTCCTTTACGCAGGAAAATAACAGCGTCAGCTTCGTGTCCTTCTGGAATTTGCGGGCAGTCTTTACAAACTCTTCCACACCGGAGTCATTGTGGGCTCCATCCAGGATCACACCGGGAAGGACCGTCTCCATTCTTCCCTGCCAGTGCATGCGCTCCATGCCCCGATGAATATCTTCCTCGGTCAGCCCGATATCCATCACCTCTGCAGCAGTCACAGCTTCCATAGCATTCATGATCTGATATTCTGCCACGCTGTCGATTGACACGTCCATAGGTTCATAATACCCAGTATCCATGGAAAAATCAATCGTTTTATGGGTGTTCATCAAAATTTTATACATCTCCGGGCGTATCGCATAAGCCCTGGAATGCATCTGGGCGGCATAGGCCTCGATCACCTCAGAGACATCCTCTCTGGTGCCATCATAGACCACCGGACAGCCCTCTTTGATGATACCCGCTTTTTCTCCTGCAATCTTGGCACAGGTGTCACCCAGATACTCGGTGTGCTCCAGGCTGATGGAAGTGATCACCGAGATCAACGGATGCTCGATTACATTGGTGGCATCAAACCGTCCGCCAAGCCCGGTCTCCAGTACCACATATTCCATATTCGCTTTGTCGAAAATGTAGATACCCATAAGGAACAAAAGTTCAAAAAAGGTCGGGTGTGCAAAGGTATCCGGCTGTTCCTTCAGAAGAGTATGGACCATATCCATCACTGCCTCAAAGGCTTCCAGGAACAGTTCATTGGATACATTTTCCTGATTGATCTGGAACCGCTCATTGATATCCACCAGATGCGGGGATGTAAACAATCCCGTCTGCTTTCCTGCCGTTGTCAGAATGGATGACAGATAGGCGCAGACAGAGCCTTTGCCGTTGGAGCCGGCCACATGGATCAGCTTCATGCGGCGCTCCGGGTGTCCCATTTTCTCCAGTACGGCTTTTGTATTTTCCAATGTATTTTTTGTTGTGAATCTGGGCGTATCATTGATATACGCCTCTGCTTCTTGGTAAGTCATCTTACGCTCCACTTATTCTCCCAGCTGTGCCAGACGCTCTTTTACCTGGTTCATCATTTGGGTGTATTTTTCCCTCTTGTCACGTTCTTCCTGAATCTTTGCTTCCGGTGCACGGCTGACGAATTTCTCATTGTTCAGCATACCATTTACACGGGCAAGCTCGCCTTCCAGACGTTTAACCTCTTTCTGAAGACGCTCTCTCTCCTTCTCGATATCTACCAGTTCTGCCAGCGGCATGTAGATGGCTGCTTCTGGAAGAAGGGCAGATACAGCATCCTCTGCAATACCGGTCTTGTCTGCCTGCACGAGCACTTCACTTGCAAATCCAAGGGCTGCAAAGAATACCTTTCCATGCTCAAAGATATCGCGGATCTCTGCATTATCAGATACCACATAAACCGTTGCTTTCTTACTGTTCGGTACGTTCATGCTGGTACGAACAGTACGGATACCACGGACAGCCTCTTTAATAGTTTCGATGGCCTTCTCCTCTGCTGCGAAATTCCACTCTTCTTTATACTCTGGCCAGGAGGAGATCATGATAGATTCCTCATCAGACAGGTTACAGAAGATCTCCTCTGTGATAAATGGCATATACGGATGCAGCATCTTCAGTGCATTGATCAGTACATGCTTCAGAGTCCACAGGGCAGCTCCCTTAGTTGCATCGTCATCATTCCACAGACGTGGTTTTACCATCTCAATATACCAGTCACAGAATTCTTCCCAGATAAAGTCATAGATCTTCTGAACTGCAATACCAAGATCGAAGTTATCCATGTTGGCAGTGACTTCTTTTGCAAGGCTGTTAACCTTGGACAGAATCCAGCGGTCAGCATCCGTCAGAGTATTCAGATCGATCTGCTCCGGAATCTCAGCTTTCTCCATATTCATCATAATGAAACGGGAAGCGTTCCATACTTTATTTGCAAAGTTTCTGCTGGCTTCTACACGCTCCATATAGAAACGCATATCATTTCCCGGTGCATTGCCCGTTACCAGAGTCAGACGCAGAGCGTCAGCACCATATTTATCAATGATCTCCAGCGGATCAATACCATTTCCAAGAGATTTACTCATCTTACGTCCCAGAGAGTCACGTACCAGACCGTGGATCAGTACATGGTGGAACGGGCATTTTCCAGTCTGCTCATAGCCGGAGAATACCATACGGATTACCCAGAAGAAGATAATATCATATCCGGTTACCAGTACATCAGTCGGGTAGAAATACTCCAGATCCTCTGTGTTCTTCGGCCAGCCCAGGGTCGAGAACGGCCACAGTGCAGAGGAGAACCAGGTGTCCAGCGTATCCGGATCCTGCGTCAGATGCTTGCATCCGCATTTCGGGCAAACCTCCGGTGCTGTCTTGGATACAACGATCTCACCGCAGTCATCACAGTAGTAAGCCGGTATCCGATGTCCCCACCAGAGCTGTCTGGAAATACACCAGTCACGGATATTCTCCAGCCAGTGCAGGTAAATCTTGTCAAAACGCTCCGGAACAAAGGTCAGATCACCATTTTTGATTGCTTCGATCGCCGGCTTTGCCATCTCTTCCATCTTCACGAACCACTGCTGTTTGATCATCGGCTCTACGGTAGTGCCGCAGCGGTCATGGGTTCCTACATTATGAACATGGTCTACCACTTTTACCAGCAGTCCCTGTGCATCAAGATCAGCTACCATAGCTTTTCTTGCCTCATAACGATCCATGCCGTCATATTTGCTGCCCGGGCAGTTGATGGTGGCATCATCATGCATGATATTGATCTCAGCCAGGTTATGACGTCTTCCTACCTCGAAATCGTTCGGGTCATGAGCCGGCGTGATCTTTACGCAGCCGGTTCCGAACTCTTTGTCTACATACGGGTCAGCGATCACCGGGATTTCTCTGTCTGTCAATGGAAGCTTCAGAGTCTTTCCGATGAGGTGTTTGTATCTGTCATCATCCGGATTGACTGCCACTGCCGTATCACCAAGCAGAGTCTCCGGACGGGTGGTTGCGATCTCCACATAACCACTTCCGTCAGCGATCGGATAATTGATGTGCCAGAAATGTCCAGCCTGCTCCTCATGCTCTACCTCTGCATCAGAGATGGACGTATGACATACCGGACACCAGTTAATGATTCTGGAACCTTTGTAGATGTATCCTTTCTCATAGAGACGGGTAAATACTTCCAGAACTGCCTCAGAGCATCCTTCATCCATAGTAAAACGCTCTCTGTCCCAGTCACAGGAGGAACCAATCTTCTTTAACTGCTCTACGATGGTGCGGCCATACTCTTCACGCCACTCCCAGGTTCTCTTCAGGAACCCTTCACGGCCCAGTTCATTCTTGTCGATGCCTTCCTCTTTCAGCTTGTTGATCACCTTTACCTCAGTGGAAATACTGGCATGGTCAGTTCCCGGAACCCACAGTGCTGCATAACCCTGCATTCTCTTGTAACGGATCAGAATATCCTGAAGAGTATTGTCCAGTGCATGTCCCATGTGCAGCTTACCGGTAATATTTGGCGGCGGCATCACGATAGTAAACGGTTTTTTGCTTCTGTCTACTTCTGTGTGAAAATATTTTCTTCCCATCCATTTGGCATAGGTCCGATCCTCAATGCTGGACGGATCATAAGTCTTTGCAAGTTCTTTCATAATCTTTCTCCTTGTTTCCTTTCTATTCTATAACCAGCTGTATATCCAGCGTATCCTCTGTATAGCTGTCATTCAGCAAAAGTTCTTCTGTGTCTACCCGGGTACCATTCACCAACCAGTAGTACTGTTCCGGCACTTTTCCATCGTCCCCAGGCTGTACCGTAAGAGTCAGCGGATAATTGTGATAGTACATGCCACTGTAGCTCTCACCAACATCCAGTCGGATCCGGCTGAATGCGATCTGCCCCTGTTCCGGTGCTTCCACCGTCAGCTCGTAAGGATCGGCTGCCCCCAGATGCTGCTGCAGACCTGCATGGACTTCCACACAGCTCTCCGCTGCGGCTTCCTTCATCTCTTCCACAGCTGCCTGTTGTCTGGTACGATCCGCATCACTGTAATAGATCTCCATGGAATGAGCGATCTTCGCATTTTCCTCATCGATCACTTCCAGTACATTGTCAGCTGCAAAAACCGTACCGGTCAGATCGCAGACCATGTTGACAAATTCTGTCCGATATTTATCTGACTGCATCAAGAGCGTCAGTGTATCCGTCATATCTTCAATAGGCTCATCCATGAGGTAATCAAATATGTTCTTTGTCTCCAGATCTGTTGTGTCCTGATAGACTGCATCCAGATCATATAGGAAAAACCGCACTCTTCCATCCCCATAAGCACTGCTGCTGGTCTCTGCACATTTCCATGACAGAAAATTATGGAATGGCCAGTCTACATTATTCATAATGATATTAACTGCATAATGCCTCAGCATATCCGGCATATCCACCGATTCTTCCAGCTTCGCCTGCCGTTCTGGATCATTAAGATCCGCATGTAGTCGATTGTAATATTCTCCAAACCGGGAACTATTCACCTCGTTAGGCTCATATTTTTCAATGTCACTCTTCTGTGCTCCAATGGCAGATGCCACGTTGTACCGGGTGTATTTTTCCTGAAGCTGAATGATTCCGTAATACTCTCCGTTCAGGAACAGAATACCCGGTCTTGCTCCTGCACAGATGATGCCTGCTTCCTTCGCCAGTCGGCTGACCACATTCCATTTGATCATTGTCCCTTCATGATCGGAGCCACCATTTCTGAGAACCAGACGATTGTAGGTCTGCCCTGTGGCATTTCCCGCCATATCAGTTTCAAAGAAATCATACTCAAACGTCGGATGCTCACTGTCATACTGTGAGGAAGAGGTCAGTTTAATACTCTTCTGGTCATAAATTCTGGAACCATGCCCGGATACTGTGATCCCGGTTCCCTGTTTCAGCATCAGTGCCCCGTCTGAATCATAAAATTCAATATAGGCCGGTCTGGTCCACTCTCCGTTCTCTCCAACCTCTTCATAATTACAAAGAATTCCAGTCTCCGGATCGTAAAGCGCTGACTGATCCGCACTTAAGGATACCAGCATCACATCAAACAGATTTTCCACATCAGCACCTACAAAATAGGTCTGTGTGTAAGTCTTCCCAAGCCCGCCGCCTTCCAGCACGGCCGCCCTCACAACCGTCACCTTCTCCGGCAGTCCCTCTTCCACATGGATCGGTCCGGTATAGACATTCGAATCCAGCGTGGGCTCATCGCCATTCAATGTGTAATAGATCTTCGTCCCAGGAATTCTGGCAGACAGCTTCAGATCAAAGGCTTCTGTCTGAAACGCGTCCTTTTCTGAAAACCGCACTTCCGGCTGCTCTATCCACAATCGAAGGACACCTATTGACACCGTGATCAGCAACAACAAAATCAGGATCGCGCCTGCATATTTTTTTTTCATATTTTGTTCCTTTTTCTGTGGTAAGAATAAAAAAGCCCTCTGCACAGATCTGTGCAAAGGGCGAATCATCGCGGTACCACCTTTGTTCGTATGTGTTCACATACCTCATTTCCCATAACGCAGGGCCAGGCGGAAATGACTACATTCTGGAATCTCTTCCGGCTTTCTCATCATCTCAGCTCCGAAGCTACCTTCTGCCTGTCCGTTACCAAGTCATCTTCCAGCCCGTGGATGACTCTCTCTGAGGTCGGTGCCTGCATACTCCTCTTCTTCCTCGCTTTTCCCATATACGGTACTAAGTTTAGATGGAAACAAAGGCTTTGTCAAGGGGTAGGCGACTTAACTTTTCTTAAATTATACAGTGCTCATACCATAAACAACGATTACAGCATAAAGAATTACTGTCACTAATGTATGTGCAGAAAGACTGGTGGACACATACTCTCCGTCTTTTCCCACATCAGAAAAAATCGGAATAATGAACGGTGCCGGAAGTGCATAGAGAACCATCAATGCGATTTCCAGTTCTCTGTCGAACGGGAACAGGTGGAAAATGATCATATTTGCCAGAACCAACAGTCCTGCCATAATGATCAGTCGCAGAACAATCGTCTTAAGCACCGGTCCCAGCAGTTCTTTTTTCAAGTTCAGCTCGTAGCCTACCATCAGAAGAACAACAGCGCTGATCGGTGCTGTAATGGTGCTGATCAGCTGACTGACGATACCTCCTGCTGCAGAATTCATCACCAGACTTCCTATACCGGTGGCACCGAGCACAATACCAAGTGCCATACCAAGGAAGCATTTATTGGAAAACATATTTTTCAACAATGCTTTTGCATCTACTTTTTCTCCATCTACAGAAGTCAGGCATCCAAGCCAGACCGTGTAAGCGAATACGGTCTGTCCCAGATCCACCGCTGCAAATCCGGACTGGCTGCCTACGATCAAACCATACAGTGCATACCCTAACATTCCGCCTTCCGCGCTGGCAAGCAGGAATGGAAGATATTTTCCATAAGGTTTCACTGCAGATCTCAAAACATAACCAAGGGCAATTGCAATGCCATATCCTATAAATACGACCAGGAATACGACAACTACCCGAACAGAATAAGCGGCCGTGAAAAAAGCGTTGAAAAGCATTACAGGGAGCATAATATCTCCCAGTAATGCTTTCAAACCTTTCAGGCCGTTCATATCAAAGATCTGCTTCCGGTTACAGAAATAACCAATTCCGATCATCACCAGTACCGGAAGCACCATACGGATCACATCAAGTTCCATTTAGTTTATTCCTTTATGAAAATTAGTGGATCATATCCTGATAGAATTCGTAAGCCTCTTTGTCAGTAAATCCTTCATGTACAACTTTGGCAACTGCCTGTGCCATCTCTACCGGATGCTGGCTCTGGAAGATATTTCTACCCATATCAACTCCACGGGCACCTTTGGAGATTACTTCGTAAGCAAGAGTCAAAGCTTCGTCTTCCGGAAGTTTCTTACCACCAGCTACAACGATCGGTACTGGGCAAGCTGCAACGATCTCTTCGAAGTTCTCGCAGTTGTAAGTTTTAACAAGCTGTACACCCATCTCAGCAACGATACGGGTAGCCAGTTTGAAGAAACGATCTGTTCTTTCCATCTGTTTACCAACAGCAACAACACCCATGGTCGGGATGCTGTAACGCATACCTGCATTGATTGTCTTGGAAAGGTTATCGATACTGCTCAGCTGTCCATCAGCTCCGATAAATGTCTGAACTGCCATACAGTCTGCATTCATACGGATTGCTTCTTCGATATCAACTGCAACAACCTCATGAGAAAGGTCATCGTTCAGCATAGAAGAACCGGAACTTACACGAAGTGCGATTCCTTTTGTAATTTCAGGCGGTACACAGGTTCTGATTGCTCCTCTGGTTCCCATGAATACGTCTACGTACGGTGCCAGTTTCGGAAGCAGCAGATCCAGTCTCTCCAGTCCTGCAGTAGATCCCATGAAATATCCATGGTCAAAAGCGAACATTACAGAATTTCCGCTCTTGGTATTGAAAATATTGGAAAGGTGTTTTTTCATACCCCAATCCAGGCTGTTAGCACCTTTTACATAAAATCCTTCCTGATTTGCAAAAGGAACTCCTACATGGTAGTCTTTTGCTACTTTGAATCCGTCTTTATCTGCCATTTTTGTTGTCCTCTCTTCCTGTTAATCATCCGGCATTTGCCGGCCGGCGGTAGGCCCGCCTCTCACCAACGCAAGGCGGAGTAGATCACCCCGCCCTGCGCCATTGCAGTGTCGGTATGCGGTTAACCGCAGGCCGGACATTTTTCATTACTTAAATTTGATACAACTTAGAAGTTGTAGTTGTCCATGTTGCTCTCGTCGAATACTGCTCTCTCCGGAAGAAGTACAACACCGTTGTTGATATCGCCAGTGGTTGCACCTTCAGCGATGCTGTCGTTCGGCTCAACAGTTACATCACCGATGCCCGGGATGGAGATAGTATCACCAACTTTAACATCGTTTCCAGCAGCCAGGTATGCAGCTACATAGCAGCCCATAGCACCCTGAATCTGGCAATCCCACAGACCCCACTCATACAGAACGCCTGCTTTGCAGTACTCTTTGATGGAGTTCGGGGAAGCGAAACCAGTGATGGTGATATCGTCTTTGGTCAGGCCAGCGTTCTGAGCTGCTTTCAACTGTCCCGGAAGTGCGGTAGAATCGTTGCAGATGATCAGATCGATGTCGCTGTGGTTTGCAAGTACGGAAGCACCTACGGTAACAGCTTTCTCAGCATCCTGCTCGCTGTAGTAGTTGTCTGTAGCTACGTTAACCCAGTTCGGATAGTTCTCTTTGATGTAAGCTTCACCAGCTACCTGCCAGGAGTTCTGGTCAGTTACAGTTGCCTGTGAATAGTGCCAGCAGTATTTGATCTCGTCAGTTGCCGGGTCTTTGCCTCTCTTCTCGAGTCCGTCTACACCCATGTCAACCAGCATTTTACCAAGAGTCTCCGGAGTTCCCTGAGATACCATCAGCGCACGGTCTTCAACGTTTGCGTCAGAGTCCCAAGTACAAACAGTGATACCAGCATCCTGTGCGCTCTTCAGTGCATCAGATACACCAGCAGCATCTACAGTAGAGATACAGATTGCATCTACACCAGAGTTAACAGCCTGGTTGATAACCTCAACCTGCTCAGCTGCACCTGCAGTAGCATTTCCCATGTACTCAACGTTGATTCCCCACTGTTTTGCATATTCCTGAGCACCGTCATTAGCGGACTCGAAGAATGCATTACCGGTAACCTTCGGGATGAATGCTACGGTCATTCCTTCGATGGAATTTCCTGCTGCATCTGTAGTTGCTGCATCATCAGCTGCATCTGCAGTATCCTCAGTTGCTGCATCCTCAGTTGCTGCAGTATCTGTGGTAGCTGCTGCATCCTTGCTGGATCCACAACCTGCCAGTCCCATTACCATGGTAGCTGCTAATAAAACAGCCAAAGCCTTTCTTTTCATAAATCTTTCCTCCTTTTTTTGATCAGCTTTGATTTATATTCAGGGCGGATCCCTTCCGCCCTAAACATCACATATGAAATAATAAATATTTTATGCTTCTTTTTTCTTCAGTTTTGCGAAGAAACCAGCCATTGCCGGATTTGCTGCCATTGCTCTTCCTACGACTACTGCCAGAAGCAGGATACCTACCGGAATATCCAGGTACTGGGTTCCGATCTTGAAGCAGAGCGGAAGGCCAAAACGAAGAAGTCCGATTACCAAAGAAGCAAGTGCGGTTCCAATCACATTTCCTTTACCACCAGTACTTAATGTACCACCAAGTACAACTGCGGTGATGATATTCAATGTAAAGTTAGAACCAAGGTCGCATTTTGCACTTCCAAGATAAGCAGTCAGGACGATACCTGCGATTGCTGCACTTGCTGCGGAAAGCATATATGTACTCATGATGACCAGTCTGCTGTTGATTCCTGAATACTCAGCTGCCTGCTGATTGACACCAACCAGGAAGATTCTTCTTCCGTATTTTGATCTGTGAAGCAACAGATACGCAATAATGACCAGTACAATGAAGATCAGTAACTGACTAGGGATCAGTCCAAACAGTTTGTATTTGGACAGGATCTTGAAGTTATCCGGGAAACCGCTGATACCCTGATAGCTTTCTGTAGAAGCCATATTGGATACAAGAAGTGCGATTCCTGAATAAAGGAAGCTGCCGCCCAACGTAACGACCATGGCCTGCACGCCACAATATGCTACGAAGAATCCGGACAATGCACCACAGATTACTGCGATCAGAAGTGCAAATCCTGCTGCAGCCCAGATATTGAATCCGAAATCCTGCCAGGTAACACCAATAATAATAGAAGTAAGTCCTACAATGGAGCCCGCCTGAATATCAATTCCGCCTGTGATCATAACAAATGTTACAAACAGAGAGATAATACAGATGGACATAAAGTCGTTCATACTGTTGAAGAGCATTGCCGGACGAAGGAATTTATCATTCGCCGCTCCGAAGATTACAAACTCTGCAACCAAAATGCAGATCAGTACCATTTCCCAGCTCTTCAGGAAGCCTTTTAATTTCTGAGAGAAGGATTGATTCATGATTCAGCTCCTCCTTTCTCATTTGCAGTTCCTGCTGTTCTTGCTGCAAGTCTCTGACGACGGTTCATTTCAGCTGATCTGCGCTGCATCAGTGCATCAGCAACTACAATCACGATCAGCATGATACCTGTGATCGCATTATCATAAGTAGAACCAAATCCCATGAATACAAGCAGACGACTGATACTTGCCATGATAATTGCACCGACGGAAGATCCGATCACACTTCCCACACCACCAGAAAGGCTGATACCACCAAGTACACAGGCTGCTACTGCTTTCATCTCATATCCGTTACCGGAAGTGGCTGTTACGAATCCGATACGGGATGAGAATACGATTCCTGCGATAGCTGCGCAGATACCACAGATCACGTATGCAGCGATCTTGGTCTGCAGTGCCGGAATACCTACCAGAGTTGCTCCGGATGGGTTATCACCGACTGCGATAAAATATTTACCATGTTTCGTATGTTTCAGGATCAGATGAATGATGATGATACATACGGCTGTTACTGCAAAGCAGATACTTAAAGATCCAACCAGTGTTGCAGTATACATATGGCTGAATGCAGGTGGCAGGTTCTCTACCCAGGCACCGCCTGTATAAACATACATCATACCTCTCATAACACCGTTGGTACCGAGTGTAAAGATCAGGGACGGAACGCCCATCACCGCAACACCCCAGCCATTAAACAGACCAATCAGAGCACCGATCACAATACCAGTGATAAATGCTACCGCCCAGTTCTGTCCATCACGGAGCATACTGGACACTACTGTTGCAACAAATCCAAGGTTCGCACCTACGGATACATCGATCTCACCAATAAATATCGCGAATGCCATTCCTGCGGATATGATAATATAAACAACACTTTCATTAAAGCAGGCGATGATATTATCTGCAGACAGGAATGCCGGATTGATAATTCCTACGATTGCAAACAGAGCAATCAGGAAAAGAAAACTGCTGAATTCTCTGGCTTTAACTATCTTTTTCATGCTTCCACCTCCGTATTTTTTGTGATACCGAAGGAAGCTGCCATCAGGTTATCCTGATTGATGTCCTCACCTGTGAATTCTCCGTTGATACGTCCCTGACATACTGTCATGACACGGTCGGAAAGCTCTACGATTTCCTCCATATCGGATGAAATAAGCAGTACCGATACACCCTGATTACGAAGCTGGTGGATAATGGAATATACATCTCCACGGGCACCTGCATCGATTCCACGGGTCGGCTCGTCCAGGATCACCAGTTTCGGTGAAGTGGAAAGGCTTCGTCCGATAACAACTTTCTGCTGATTTCCTCCGGAAAGACTTCCTGTGAGCTGAGTCTGTCCAGTTACCTTGGTACGGAAATCATCTACATATTTCTGAGTCATGCGATATTCTTCTTTTTTATTAAGGAAGAAAGAACCCATAGACTTGTCTCCCAGCATTGCACTGGTAGTATTTGCTGCCACATCACTGATCTTAAACAGACCATGCAGATGTCTGTCCTCCGGTACATAGTTGATACCTGCTTCCAGAACTTTCTTTGTTGACAGTCCAGTTACATCTTTACCATCCAGAATTGCTTTACCGCCGAGCACTTTATCTCTTCCGAATACGGTCGTCGCAATCTCAGTTCTTCCTGCTCCGATCACACCTGCCAATCCCAGGATCTCTCCCGGATATACTTTCAGGGAAATATTGCTAAATCCATAACCACTGTAGTTCTGAAGTTCAAATACCGGTTTGGCATTCTCATAATCGATCGCTTTCTGTGTGGTTTCTGCAGATGCCTGCTGATTCTGGCTTCCCGGCGGGAGCAGACCTTTTACGAGCATCTCTCTGGTAAACTCTGTTACCTTACCTATAATAGGAACGATACCATCTCTCATGATCGCTACATCTGTTGCGATCTGGAATACCTCTGCCATACGGTGGGTAATGTAAATAATACCGATTCCTTTAGCTTTCAGATCTTCTACACATTTGAAGAGGCTCTCTGTCTCATCAAATGCAAGTGCACTGGTCGGTTCATCCAGAATCAGGATGCTGGCACGGCGGAGCAGTCCTCTTAAGATCTCTACCATCTGCTGTTCTGCAATCGAAAGGCTGCTTGCTTTTCTGGTAAGATCCAGATTCCATCCAACCTCTTTCATTACATCAAGAAGTTCTTTATGAAGTTCTGATGCCTTTTTGTCAAATCCGATAACGATATTCTCTTCAACCGTCATATTTGGAAACAGCAACGGTTCCTGCGGTACCATGTAGATACCATTGGCAAGAGCTGCACTTGTTTTATTAGAAGTAACCTTTTCCCCTCTAACATAAATCTCGCCGCTGTCCTGATGGTAAATTCCCATGATGATCTTCATCAGGGTACTCTTTCCGGCTCCATTTCCACCGATCAGAGCTAATACCTCTCCTTCACCAAGCTTTAAGCTGATGCCCTTCAGGACTGCGTTCATGCCGAATGACTTATGAATATCTCTGATGTCCAGTAATAACTTTTCCGGCAAGTAACTTCCTCCCTTCAAACTATTTAACAAATGTTCAACAGTCAAAATTATGTTTGTCTATAATATACGCTCCTTTCCTATGTTTGTCAACACCTAATGCTGTTTATTTGATACATTTCAATCATTTTTTTATTTTAAATTTTGTATACTTTGATTTATCTAAATAATTAAACCGCAAACAATATTAAAGAATTTGTCAGTTTCCGGAATGTTATTGACACCGTTCTTTATTCGTGATACACTTTCACTATGTTAAGAACTTTTGATTTATTTTTTAACATTTGTTTATTTGAAGGGAGGGAATTGCTCTGGATAATGAATTTTCATATGAAGACAAACTTCTGACCAAGGTCGCCTGGTACTATTATATAGAAGGATATACACAGCAGGAGATCGGTGAATACCTGAGCATTCCTAGATTGCGTGTAAACCGGCTGCTCGACAAAGCCCGCAAGGCTGGTATTATTCAGTTTTCCGTAAGAGAAGGGGATTCCAAGCGGATGATCGTAGAGCGGGAGCTGATCACACAGTTTGGTCTGAAGGATGCATTTGTTGTTCCTTCTCCTATTAATGAGCAGGATATTAATGAAAGTGTTGCACAGGCTGCTGCCATGTACATTCATGAGCGTCTGGACAAATCCGGTTACATTAACATGGGATATGGAGATACTTCCAGCCGGATTCTGAACCACCTGGCAAATATCTGTGAATTTCCGGTCAATGTCGTATCTTTGACTGGCGGCGTTAATTATTACCTGCCAAATACCAGATCCAGTATTTTCAATGCGAAGCTGTATCTGACTCCGGCACCGCTTCTCATGGCCTCGGAAGATATTGTCAAAGCCATGGAACAGGAACCAAGCGTTAAGCAGATCCGGCATATGGCAACATTGGCTCAGATGTCTATTGTAGGTATTGGCGGTGTAGACTCCAATGCAACGCTTCTCACAAACGGAACTCTGAATCACAGCGATGTTCTTCTGCTTTCCATGCAGGGTGCCGTGGGTGATATGTTGTGTCATTTTATTGATAAAGATGGAAATGTGATCCAGTCTTCCCTGGAACGCAGACTGATGAGCACACCATTGGAGCAGTTAAAGGAAATGAGTAACTCCATCGGAGTCGCCGGAGGCAGCACTAAATCAGAGGCGATTCTTGCCGCACTGAAAGGTAATTATCTGGATGTGCTGATCACTGACGAAACAACTGCTACCAATGTATTAAGGCTGAAGAATCAGGAATAGATGTTTCATTATAATAATAAGGAGGATTATTATGGCAGAACAGTATTTAATGGCAATCGACGCTGGAACCGGTAGTGTCCGCGCCGTGATCTTCTCTCTGAACGGTGAACAAACCGGATGTGTACAGAGAGAATGGGAGCACAAAGAAGATCCCCGCTATCCAGGCAGTATGGATTTTGACTGGGTACATAACTGGGATCTTGCAAGAGAATGTGTACAGGGTGTACTGAAAGAGACCGACATTGATCCGGCACAGATCGCCGCTGTATCCACCACTTGCATGCGAGAGGGCATCGTTCTTTATGATAAAGATGGCAACGAGATCTGGGCCTGCGCCAATGTGGACGCACGAAGCGACGATGAGGTAGGCCGCCTGATCCGCATGTATCCGGGTCTCGAAGAAGAAATCTATCAGAAGAGTGGACAGACCTATGCGCTTGGTGCACTGCCCCGTCTTCTCTGGGTTAAGGACAAGATGCCGGAAGTATATGAAAAAACAGCAGAGATCGGTATGTTCAATGACTGGCTGATCCGTAAACTGACCGGCGTAGAAGCCATCGAACCAAGTAATGGTTCAACCACAGGCATCTTCGATCTGCAGAGCAGAAAATGGGATCCGAGCATCGCCGAAAAATGTGGCCTGCGCGGAGATATCTTCCCGCCGGTAGCCGAGCCTGGAACAATCATTGCAAAAGTAAGTGCCAAAGGTGCTGCAGATACTGGTCTGAAAGAAGGTACTCCAGTTGTCGTTGGTGGCGGTGACTGCCAGCTTGGTACCATCGGTGTTGGCGCCACACAGCCGGGTCAGGCTGCTGTCTTCGGCGGAAGTTTCTGGCAGTATGAATTCAATACCGCCAATGGTGCAACCGATCCGCAGTGCCGGGTACGTGTAAACTGTCACGCTGTACCAGGTGTATGGCAATATGAAGCGCTGGCTTTCAAACCAGGTCTTGTGATGAGATGGTTCCGTGATGGTTTCTGCCAGTACGAAAAAGAGAAAGCTGCAGCAGAAGGAACAGATCCTTATAATCTGATGAATAAGGAAGCAGAAAAGATTCCGGCCGGAAGCTATGGTATGGTCTGTGCATTCAGTGATATCATGAACTTCATCAACTGGAAGCATGCTGCTCCTACCTTTACGAATTTTGAACTTGATCCGACAAAATTCAACCGTTATACCTTCTATCGTGCAATTCTTGAGAATACCGCATTGTTAGTAAAAGGCCATATGGAACTGGTAAAAGAAGCAACCGGAAATATGCCTTCTGAGATCATCTTTGCAGGCGGTGCTTCCAAGAGTCCTCTGTGGTCCCAGATCCTTGCTGATGTCCTCGGTATGCCGGTTCGTGTTCCGGTCGTGAAAGAAGCAACCGCTCTGGGTGCTGCCATCATCGCCGGATACGGTGTAGGTCTTTACAGCAGCATCGAAGAAGGTGCAAAACGTACCGTAAAATGGGATAAAGTATTTACCCCAAATACAGATAATCGCAAGGTATATGATGACCTGTATGAGACATGGAAAAAAGTCTATGCAGCACAGCTCAAACTTGTTAACGATGGTGTTACCAAACCAATGTGGGTTGCACCTGGATTATAAATCTAAGTTTTAAAGTGTAAGGATGAAAGGAGAGTAACAACATGTATATTGTTGATGAAAAAGACAGGGAGTATAGATTTGGTGACAGTGGTCCTAAATATCTTATGAAAGGACCGCGCATGAATTTTGCACTTGTTCAGTTTATGCCTGGACAGGATTTCAAAGCTCATTATCATAATGTAATGGAAGAAAATTTCTACATTCTGGAAGGCGAGATTGATATTGTTGTTGACGGTGTAGTTAATCATATGTATCCAGGGCAGATGATACACATTGAACCAGGCGAAGTTCATTACTGCAAAAACAGTTATGACAAACCGATCAAGATGATCTCTACGCTGGCACCATTCCAGGAAGTTGATAAAGTTGAAGTAGAAAATTATACTTATTAATTCTGCCATTTTTAATTTTTCCAAAGCAAGAGCCGGACTCTTTTATGAGCCTGGCTCTTACTTTTTTCTTCACATATAAAGGCGGCCTGTGAATCACCTCACAGACCGCCTCTGTTATTTTCTGTTATGAGTATCGCTCCATTGCATTTTAAATATTCAGATTAGCACACTCCCTGAGCAAGCATCGCATTTGCAACTTTCTCAAATCCTGCAATATTCGCTCCGGCAACATAGTTTCCTTCCATGCCATAACGTTTTGCAGCATCATCGATGTTGTGATAAATGTTGATCATGATCTGCTCAAGTTTCTCATTTACCTCATCGAAGGTCCAGCTCAGACGCTCGCTGTTCTGGGTCATCTCCAGTGCAGAAGTAGCTACACCACCTGCATTGGATGCTTTACCGCACACAAACAGTACGCCATTGTCCTGCAGATATTTGGTAGCTTCCAGGGTAGTAGGCATATTAGCACCCTCACAAACAGCGGTAACACCGTTAGCAACCAGTGCTTTTGCATCATCGATCAGCAGCTCGTTCTGTGTTGCACACGGAAGAGCGATATCACATTTGATCTGCCATACGCCGCGACCCTCATGATACTGAGCACTCGGTCTTGCAGCTGCATACTCGGTCAGACGAGCACGTTTTACTTCTTTTACTTCTTTCAGAAGTGCCACATCGATTCCTTCCGGATCATAGATCCAGCCTGTAGAATCAGATACGGTAACAACTTTTGCACCCATCTGCTGTGCTTTCTCTACTGCATAGATTGCTACGTTACCAGATCCGGATACGCAGCAGATCTTATCTTTCATATCCATGCCGTGGCATTTCATCAGCTCACGGGTCAGGTACAGAAGTCCGTAACCAGTTGCCTCAGTTCTTGCAAGAGATCCGCCGTAGGTCAGACCTTTTCCGGTCAGAACACCTTCATACAGTCCGGTGATTCTCTTGTACTGTCCGTACATATAACCGATCTCACGAGCACCAGTTCCGATATCTCCAGCCGGAACATCAACGTCTGCTCCAATATATTTGTAAAGCTCTGTAATAAAGCTCTGGCAGAATGCCATGATCTCTCTGTCGGATTTACCCTTCGGATCAAAGTCAGAACCACCTTTACCACCACCGATTGGAAGTCCGGTCAGGGAATTCTTGAATACCTGCTCAAATCCAAGGAATTTGATAATTCCGATATTTACTGACGGATGAAGTCTCAGTCCTCCCTTGTACGGTCCAATCGCATTGTTGAACTGTACACGGTAACCGGTATTCACCTGTACCTGTCCCTTATCGTCTACCCACGGTACACGGAATTTGATCTGACGATCCGGCTCAGTCAGTCTCTCAAGCAGTGCCTCTTTTTTGTACTGCTCCTCATGTGCCTCGATCACTGGTCTTAAAGACTCCAGTACCTCTTCAACAGCCTGAAGGAATTCCGGTTCAGATGCATTCTTAGCTTTTACTCTTGCGAGCACTTCATCAACATAACTCATTTTCTTTGATCTCCTCTGTCGTATTTTGTGTTTGCATTTCAACGGTAATAATTTTATTACGATTTTTCTTGTTTTGCAATATTTTTTAGACAGATAACGAAAAAATGAAAAATTTTTAGTCCGGATTATTCTGTAAGTTGCAAATAACTGCTGACGCAATACAGGATCTGACCATTATATTCCACTCTCGACCAGCCCACATCAGAAACACCAGTCCGTACCACAACCTCACCATTGTGAAGCTGTGCGATTACTTCTGAAGGTTCTTCCACGCTTGGACGATTCCTCAGATTAGTCACATCCTTGGCAGTTACATTTTCACTGACTCTGGTAAATTGCGTTTTAAATCCATCATCCGGTTCTTTCACTGGTGTCTGATAAGCCAGATCTGCAGTCAGATAGCTGGATACTGCATACAGTTTTTCTCCGTTGTATTCTACACGGGACCAGCCATTATTACCAATTCCAGTACGCAATGCGGTCTCCCCATTCTTCAAGGTCGCCACCACATTGCTGTCATCTCCCTGATCCATGGTACTGCGAAGATTCGTAGTGTCTTTGGAAGTCACCTGCTCACTGACCTCATCGAACTTCACTCCTACTTCCGGATCAGCCTCCACATGCTGAGCACTTCCTTCCTCCTGTGCCTCTGCGGTCTCACTATAGCCAAAATAAGCTACATCCAGATCCACATAGGTGGAAATGCCTGGTACGCTTCCCTGATTGGTATACTGCCACATGGCGAAGTTCCCCGGATATTCCGGCACATCCGTCTGCGCACTGCCATACTGTGCTACCCAAATACGGTATGCCAGCTCCAATGCATCTGTATTCCAAAGAGTATTGTTCACCAGCTCATTTCTGGCTGCATAGAACATTCCTATGTAACCATTTGCCTCTGCTTTCTTCAGAAATGCATCTGCGATAGCCGAGCGTTCGTCAACAGAGAGCCCGTACTGCCGACTGGAGCTGTTCTGAAAGCCTTCACAGTTATATACCACCGGATAGGTAATCGGATATCCTGCCAGCAAATCACTCATCCACTGTGCTTCTTCCTCCGCTTCTGCTGTGGTTACGGCTGTAGAGAAAAAGTATGCGCCCAGTTGAATTCCATTGGCATTCGCTTCCTGCAGGTTATACCGTGCGCAGGCATCTTCCCGGATCTCTCCACTGCCAAGCGACCGATAACCACAACGGATCATAGCGAATTCCACACCCGAATCCGCCACCTGTTTCCAGTCAATCGTTCCCTGAAATTCAGACACATCAATACCAACGGTTCTCTTATCAGTCTCACTGGCAATCTTCTTTACTGTACTGACAGCTACTTTTTCTCCGTTCTCCTCCGGTTCATATAAGCTCTCCGGATCTTCCTCATTCACATCTGTTTCCTGATCAGCCTGCTCACTCTCCGTTCCTGACGATACTGCTTTGCCGCCAATCAGAAGATACGCTGCCAATGCCAGGATCAGCAATGCCAGTACGGTAATGCCCATCGCAGACAACATAATCTTAAGATTTCTGCTCCCTCGTTTCTTTCTGCCCGGCATCTGTATATCACTCCCGTTTTTCTCTCAGGTACTTCATATAATCAAATACCATCATGGCTATCTTAAAGGTCATGGCATCCTCAAACTGACGGATATCAAGGCCTATGGTCTTCTGAAGTTTTTCCAGACGATAAACCAGTGTATTTCGATGCACAAAGAGCTGACGACTGGTCTCAGACAGATTCAGATCATTTTCCATGAACTGATATACTGTTGTCAGGATCTCCTCATCCAGCGTAGACGGGTCATAATCGCCAAACACTTCCTTAATAAACATCTCGCACAATGGAATCGGAAGCTGATAGATCAGACGTCCAATTCCCAGTTCCTCGTAAGCAATGACATTTTCATCTGCATAGAAGATCTCTGCCACGTCCAGAGCCATTCTCGCTTCCTTATAAGAACGGGATACCTCTCTCAAAGAAGTAGCCAGCGTTCCGTAGGATGTACGAATCCTTTTTTTCAGTTCTCTCTGTACAGCATTGGTCAGCACTTCTGCAAATACATGGCTGTACTGTTCTCCATCCTTATCCTCCAGACGGCGGATCACTGCTACACAATCTTCTTCCATCGATGCGATAAAGTCAGTGTTTCTGATCTCCGGCACAGACTTCAGAATATTCTGGATATCAAATGCTTCGCACTCTTTTCCTTCTACTAAAAATACGCCCCAGCGACATTCTGGACCAATGTGCATCTGTCTTGCATAATTGGCAATATCCACCGGCATCAGATTATCCAGCAAAAGATTATGAATGAACTGATTCCGGTCTTCTCTGCTGTAACCGATCTCCAGGATTCTCTCCAGCTGACGAACCGCCAGTCTTCCCATCGGATATGTGTCCTTCTCATCTCCACTTACCGATAAAATGTATCCACTCTCACCATCTCCAACGCGGAACAAATATCGGTTGCCCAGTGCCTGCATATCTGCAGACGAATTACAAAATGTCTGAAACACTTCCTTTTCAGGAGCCATGTTCTCAGCTCCTGCTACACAAGTACAATTCCGGTCGTACAATGCCATAGGCAGACGCACGATCTCTTTAAAATCTTCCAGGCTCTCCTGGAGTAAACGGTTGGAAATCATCTTTTTCCTCCTAACATTTTATCACTTTGCACAAACTTTGTGCTAACAATCCAACTTTATTATAGTAATATTTGAAAACCAAGTCAATTGACAAAATGAAATCTCTCTTCCATAATAAAATGAAACATTTTAAGAAAAGCAGGTATTTATATGAATAAAAAAGAAACCCTTGAGATCAGAAAACAGTTCACCAATGAGAACTGTGCCATCACCCGTATCTGTGGATGCTACGTGGATGCCGAAAAGCAGATCCGCACGGAATTAAAAGAAGCATTTCTGTCTCTTCCCGAAGAAGAAATCTTCAAATATTATGAGATTTTCAAAAAAACTCTGTCTGGAACGGTGGGCAAAAATCTTCTGAATATGGAATTTCCCATTGCTCAGGAAATGCCTGACGGAACACAGGCCTGGCTTCTGAAACTTCGTGACAGCAAGCTCCAGGACGAGATCCTTCTGGAAGAATTTTATGAAAAGATCATTAAAAATTATGCTTACGGGGAAAACTACTATATCATCCTGATCCACGCGTCCTATGACATTCCGAAAAAAGCAGAGGACGGCATGGAGATGTTCGATGCTTCCGATGATGTCTATGAATATCTCATGTGCAGTATCTGCCCGGTCAAGCTGGACAAGGCAAGTCTCTGCTACAATGCTGAGAAAAATAATATTGAAGACCGGGAACGCAGCTGGATCGTACAGGCACCGGATGCCGGCTTTCTGTTTCCCGCATTCAATGACCGCAACACCGATCTTCACAGCATGCTCTACTATACCCGCAACCCGGAGGTACTGCAGCCTGCTCTGATGGAAGAAGTCTTCGGTTGTCAGACACCGTTGTCTGCCAAAGGACAGAAAGAGACCTTTCAGGAACTGGTCACGGAAACTCTCGGAAATGCCTGTGATTATGAAACCGTTGTGAGCATCCACGAAAATCTGAACGAGATCATTGAAGAGAAAAAAGATCAGCCTGAACCTCCGACACTGACCAAACCCGAGGTAAAAAATCTGCTGGCCATCAGCGGTGCTCCGGAAGAAGTACTGGATCATTTTGAAGAGCAGTTTGATGCAACTGCAGGAAATAAAACGGAGTTTCTGGCCACCAACCTGACCAGCACCAAAGCACTGGAAGTAAAGACCCCTGATGTGATCGTCAAAGTCAGCCCGGAAAAGGCAGCTTTACTGGAGACCCGCGTCATCAACGGCCGCTCTTACCTGCTGATCCAGATTGATGACCAGGTGGAAGTCAATGGTGTTCCAATCCGGCCTGTCACATTTTCCGAATCAGATTCCGAATCAGAAGAATGATGTACAATCTGCCAACTGATGCCTCCTGCTGTCGTCAAATTGTCAAATATTGTTTCTGACTTTGATAAATATTTGTCACATAAATGCTTGATACTTTTTTAACAATAGTATATACTAACCAACAGATAAAAGCTGAGCATCACATTTCAAGGAGGTATCTGTAATGAAAATTATTTTCTTTGATTCCAAAAGTTATGATAAAGAGTCTTTTACCAAAGAGCTGGTAAATTACCCTGACATCGAAGTAAAGTTTCTGAAAACTGAGCTGACACCGTTTACTGCTGAGCTTGCTCATGGCTATGATGCTGTATGTGCATTCGTAAGTGCAGATATCAGCAACGATACCATTGAAGTTCTGAACATGTGCGGTGTTAAACTGATCCTTCTCCGCTGTGCAGGATTCAACAATGTAGAGATGGAGACTGCAAAACGTTTTGGCATCCGTGTATTCCGTGTTCCGGGCTATTCTCCGGAAGCAGTTGCTGAGCACGCAATGGCTCTGGCTCTGGCAGTTAACCGTCATCTTCACAAAGCTTATGTAAAGGTTCGTGAGAATGACTTCAGCCTTGGCGGACTGATGGGTATGAACTTCCACGGCAAGACCGCAGGTATCATTGGTACTGGTAAGATCGGTGCTGCTATGGCAAGAATCTGCCACGGATTTGGTATGAACATCATCGCCTATGATGTGTTTGAGAATCCATCCATCAAAGATTTCGTTACTTACGTAACGCTGGACGAACTGCTGGCACAGAGTGATCTCATCTCCCTGCACTGCCCGCTGATGGACAACACCTATCACCTGATCAACCGCGAGACCATCCAGAAGATGAAAGACGGCGTGATCCTGGTCAACACCTCCAGAGGTGCTCTGGTTAAGACTGACGATCTGATCGAAGGTATCCGTGCTCACAAATTCTTCGGCGTAGGTCTTGACGTATACGAGGAGGAGACACCGAACGTATTCGAGGATCGTTCCGATGAGATCCTGGAGCATTCTGTTACCGCAAGACTCCTGTCCTTCCCGAACGTGATGATCACCTCTCACCAGGGATTCTTCACCCACGAGGCACTGAGTGCTATCGCACAGACCACTCTGGAAAATGTTCGTGTATTTGAGAAAAACGGAGAGTCTCCGAACGAAGTGAAATAAAGATTCTTGTTAAAAAAGAAGTTCACACCGCTACACGGGTGTGAACTCCTTTTTTGTGTTCTTGATTCCAGTTCTCCTTTATGGTATGTCAATATTCACGATTCCCCATATGGTTCCGGTACTCAGCACCATCAGCCAGGAAAATAAAAGCACCACGATCGTACGAATCGCGGTGGCCACATCTGAATCTGTTCTCCGGATTCCACATTTTGCGAGAATCGCTGTGATTCCCGCAAAAAATGAAGATCCAATAGCATATACTATCCACATATTATTTTACTGCAATCGCCTCTACTTCACAAAGAACTCCTTTCGGAAGATCTTTTACTGCCACGCAGCTTCTTGCTGGTTTAGATGTGAAATATTTTGCATATACTTCGTTGAATGCAGCAAAATCTGCAATCTCAGCCAGGAAACAGGTCGTCTTTACAACTTTATCATAACCACTTCCTGCTGCTTCCAGAATAGCTCCTACATTTTTGCAGCTCTGCTCAGCCTGTGCTGCAATTCCTTCTGCAATATTACCTGTTGCCGGATCCACCGGAATCTGACCAGAGGTGTAGATTACTCCGTTTACTTCATAGGCCTGAGAATACGGTCCGATTGCGCCTGGTGCTTTTTCTGTTGCGATAATGTTCATTGGAAAATTCCTCCTTCTGTCCTATGGATGTAGGTTTATTTTACTCCCTCACTGTCTTTTCCGCAAGAACCGTCTTGCATCCATTCTTGACTTTTACTATACTGAATCTATATTGAGTTGAATCAAAAGGAGATTTTACATATGAAAGAGATCAAAAATGTTTCCATTATTGGCATGGGTGCCTTAGGTGTCATGTACGGAAGTCACCTGGCACACCACATGGGCTTTGATCATGTGACCTATATAATGGATGAAAAGCGTTATGAAAAATATAAGGGAAGTACCGTCACCTGCAACGGCGAAGAACTATCCTTCACCTGTGTGCCTGCCTCCCAGGCTGTCCCTGCTGATCTGGTCATTGTGGCAGTCAAATCCACAGGACTCACCGAAGCACTGGACACCATGAAAAATTGTATCGGTCCGGATACCGTGATCCTGTCCGTTATGAACGGCATTTCCAGTGAAGAAATCATTGGCGAGCGCTACGGAGCAGAGCATATGATCTATGCTGTAGCCCAGGGCATGGATGCCATGAAATTCGGTGCAGAACTTACCTATTCCAAGATGGGTGTTCTCTGTATCGGTGCCCGCCTGGAAAGTCAGCAGGAAGGTCTTGACCGCGTCTGCTGCCTTTTTGATAGAACAGAGCTTCCTTATGTACGGGAAAAGGATATCCTTCATCGACTTTGGAGCAAATTCATGTTAAATGTCGGTGTGAACCAGACCTGTATGGTATATTCCTGCACTTACGGAGATGTATGGCATCCCGGCAAGGAACGTGATACCATGATTGGCGCTATGCGCGAGGTAATCGCTGTCGCCAATGCAGAGGGCATTGATTTGTCCGAATCCGACCTGGAAGAATACGACCGGATCATCCGCACGCTCCGTGCAGACGGAACACCATCCATGGGACAGGACCGCATTGCCAGACGACACTCTGAAGTAGAAATGTTTGCAGGCACAGTCATCCGCCGGGGCCAGAAAGCAGGAATTCCCACACCGGTCAATCAGTGGCTCTATGACCAGGTGCAGGAAATCGAGAAATCATATTAATTATTTACCATCTCTCCCGGAATTCTCTCTCATCTTTCAACGGGATTTTCTGTTCCTGCATCTCATCAATTCGGATAAACCTCTGATGATACAGATGCAGGATCAATTCATTGATCTGGTCCGGGCTTCCCTGTACTTCCATTTCCACACTGCCATCCTCCAGATTTCTGACCCAGCCGGTGAGTCCCAGCAGACTGGCTTTATAGGTGGCATGGTACCGGAATCCTACCCCCTGTACACGTCCATAGAACAAAATATGTTTTCGGATCATTTCACTCATCTGTGAGACCTCCTTCTGCCGCTGCTATCTCTTCCATAACAATTATCACATACCTGGAATGGCGAACCGAGCGGAAGCAGCTTTCCACAATATCTGCATCTGGCAATATAGGTCTGCTTTCCCTTTGTCAGATACTTCATGATCTGCATCTCAGTCTTTGCCCTCTGATCCCCCAGCCAGTCTTCATCAATGACCTTCTGCATCCGATGAGAAAACTGATAATACAGATCCAGCTGCTTATAATAAGTCTCATACTGCTGGATCCCTCCCTTTTTCTCCCGGTGAAGAACGGGTTTTTCCAGTGAAACATCTGCTGTGTAGGTGCAGCAGTACTGAAGCCACAGCTCTACCACCTTCTTATCCTTAACATCAATGGGACAGGTGACCATCTTATATAAGATGTGCTTGTCCTGGAATCCATCGATCATCTGCTTACAGCTTTTTGCCTGATCATAAAGATACAATGCTTCATCAATATTTTCCTTGATAAATGGCTCCGTCGGTGTCACTTCGTGCCAGATACGTAAGAGTTCATCCAATGGCGCATCAATATCCAGCAGAATCTGCGGAAAACCAAGGTTTACCTGCGTCAGCGGATCTTCCTCGGCTGCATAATGATTCCTGACATGAGCAAGCTCTGCTTCCCCCATGGCGGTTACATAGCCTGTATCATAGATGCCAAAACGCCCTGCTCTTCCGGCAATCTGTTTAACCTCCTGGGTCCTCAGAGGTCTGCGGCTGATACCATCGAATTTTTCTGCCTGCAGAAATACGATCCGTCTCACCGGCAGGTTAAGTCCCATACCGATGGCATCCGTGGCAACCACTACTTTGGTCTTTCCCTTATGGAACAGATGCATCTGCCGACGGCGGATCTCCGGTGGCAGACTTCCATAGATCACACTGGCATTGATTCCTGCCTCCTCCAGTCGTCCAGCTACATCCAAAACGGATTTTTTAGAAAATGCAATCAGCGCATCGCCTTTCTGTACATCATCCGGAAATACAAAGGGATGCTCCTCGCAGACCAGATCCGTCTTGCGTTCATACCGTTCTGCCTCATAATCATCCCCACACAGCTCGATCAGATGACAGATAGCCTGTTCTGCTGCCGGGCTCATACAGATATGGATCTCCGGTGCCCGAAGTCCAAGGATTGCTTTGGTCCATGAATGGCCTCTGTCATGATCTGCCACCAACTGTGCCTCGTCGATCACAGCGATATCATAATTTTCATCAAAATCCGCCATTTCTATGGTAGATGCCATAACACGGCTTCCTTCTTCCTCCAGACATTCCTGTCCGGTACGCATCGTACAAGGCACTTTATATTTTTTCATCTGCTCATACACTTCCAGTGCGAGCAGACGAAGCGGTCCCAGATAAACACCATTTCTGGCCAGCTTCAAACGTTCCAGGGAACGATAGGTTTTTCCGCTGTTGGTCGGTCCTATGTGCAGAATAAAATGCCGGTGCATCTGACGCACCTCCGGGAATTCCATCTCCGGTCTGGTGGGCACCAGCTCAAAGATCTGCCCCTGTACCATATGCTGTCTATATTCTGGATACAGTGTGAACAACGTCTCCTGACAGATGGCTCCCGGATGATTCTCCTGCAGCCAGGAAAGAAATAGCTCATCCATCCCTTCCTTCTGTTCTTCCAGAAGAATTCCAAGATCCAGTGATACCAGCTTCGGAAGCACTTCCTCCTGAAGTTTTTTCAAAATATCTGCACGGTTTTTCCTGTGCGCATAAACAGAAATATTTTTCAACTGCCTGTGGTAGTCCTCCAGCAGACGCACATTCACTCTTCCAGGCTTTGCACTTCGAAGTGTCCGAAATAACGTTTGTACTCTCTTTTGCATCTCAGCTGTACTGATGGAACGCTTTAGCCTTTTCTTTCCTGCCTGATCATACTGCTCCAGATAAAACTGTACCAGCTTTTTCTTCTGTATCATTCAATTTACTCCCTTTTAAATTTTCCCAAGTTCCCAGAAGGCTACTGCACTGGCTGCTGCCACATTCAAAGAATCCACCCCATGGCTCATGGGGATCTTTACCGTATAATCGCAGCTGGCAATGGTCTGTGACGTCAGCCCTTCTCCCTCAGTTCCCAGCACGATCGCCAATTTTTCTTCCTTGTGCAGTCCCGAGTCATCAATGTTGACCGTGTCATCCCGAAGTGCCATGGCAACCGTCTGAAAGCCCTGCTCTTTTAAAAATGCCTGTCCTTCCATCGGCCATGTGATCTGCTTATCAAAATAAGTCCATGGAATCTGAAATACCGTACCCATGCTGACCCGCAAAGACCTTCGATACAGCGGATCACTGCAGTCTGACGTCAACAGAATGCCATCCATATTAAGTGCTGCAGCTGAGCGGAAGATAGCCCCCACGTTGGTAGGATTGACCACGCTCTCCAGCACCGCAATTCTGCGTGCTCCCTGACACACTTCCTCCGGTGTCCGAAGCCTTGGACGATACATGGCACAGAGCATGCCTCTGGTCAGCTTATATCCAGTTAGCTGCGTCAGAACATCAAAGGATGCCACATAAGCCGGAATCTCCCCACACCTCTCCAGGATCTCTTTTGCCTCTTTTTCAATATGACGGTCCTCCGACAGGAATGATACCGGTACACAACCTGCATCCAGTGCCCGTTCAATAACTCTTGGACTTTCTGCAATAAACATTCCCTTCTCCGGCTCCGCCCGGTTCAAAAGCTGCCCCTCTGATAATCTGGCATATACATCCAGCTCCGGTGCAGTAAAATCTGTAATCTCTATCACATTTGCCATTCTGACTACTCCTTGCCTAAACTGTTCAGAACCACATTCGCATGATTCTGAACAGATACAGTATAACAAAAAAACAGGTCTGGCGGATAGTTTTTCCGTCAAACCTGTCATCATCTATTCTGCCGGATTCACATGTACCATACAGTGCTTAACATCCGGAAAAGTATGCTCAATCGCATGATGTACATGCTCTGCGATCTGATGAGCTTCATCCAATGTCTGTGTTCCGTCTGCTGCAATCTCCAGATCCACATAGATTTTTGAGCCAAACAACCTGGTCTGTAAAAGATCAACCCTTTTCACACCTTCTACTGCTAACACCGTTCTCCGAATAGATTCCTCTGTCTGTCTGTCGCAGGAACGATCCACCATTTTATCCACTGCATCTCTGAATATATCAATCGATGCTTTCCCGATCAGAAGGCAGATCACCACACTGGCAATTGGATCCAGAATGGGATATCCCATCCTTGCTCCAAAAATACCGACAAACGCTCCTACTGAAGACATGGCGTCTGAACGATGATGCCACGCATCTGCCATCAAAGCACCGGAATTGATCTTCTTAGCTGCTCCTCTTGTATACCAGAACATCCACTCCTTGACAACAATGGAAACAACTGCTGCGATCAGTGCCAGCATTCCCGGTATCTCGATCGCTTTTCCTGATGTACTTTTTACGATATTCTCCAGACCGCTGATTCCAATACCAATTCCTGTGGCCAGCAAAAGACCAGATAGAATGATAGACGAGACACATTCCATCCGCTCATGTCCATATGGGTGCTCCTGATCTGACTGTTTTCCTGAAAGACGTACTCCCACGATCACGATCAGTGTGCTTCCTACATCCGATGCAGAATGAATCGCATCGGACACCATGGCTCCGGAATGCGCAACGATTCCGGCAATCAGCTTCAAGACCGACAAAATCAGATTTATTGCAATGCTTACAGCTGATACTTTCATTGCAATCTGATTATTGTCCATGGATTCTTGTTTTTTGTTTTCTGTGTGTTCCATAACCAGGACCTCCTTAAACTTTCATCTCAGGTTCTTCTTATGTCACATACATTGTTCGCGTAGTGCGATCTTATCCGCTGTTCTTTTCGTAATAGAATGCCAAACCCATTCATATGGCTTTGCATTATAACAAAAAAACATACCTGCGGAACATACACTGTCCCGCAGATATGTTTGTGTGATCCATATCCGCTGCCGCTTATGCAGCCCGGCCTTATGCTAAATACGGAAATCTGCCTGTTACCTGATGATCTCCGCTGCCATCGCCTGCTCAGTTTGTACTGTTGATCTCGCATCCTGTTTGAATGTAATGCAGTGCAAAGAGAATGATTTCTTAGTTGTATGGGTATCTTACTTCATACTATGCAGGTTAGTCAAGCGTAATGCTAAAATATTATTTCTTCAACGTAAAATACAGTTTTTCATAGCCCAGCATACTACACAGCCTGGTCAGATAAGGCTGGTCGATCCGCGCTTCCTTAAGCACTTCGCTCTGTGCAAAGATCATCTCCTTTGTGCCGTCAGCCAGCACTTTTCCATGGGCCATGACGATCACACGCTCAAAATTCTCTGCCACGAAATCCATATCATGAAGAATAGAAAGCACCATCTTGCCCTGTTTCCGCAGATTGCGGATAATCTGCTGAAGGATCTTCCGACCATTCCAGTCCTGCGCGATCGTTGGCTCGTCAAGGATCAGCACTTTGGTATCCATGGCCAGCACCGATGCAATCGCAACCAGTTTGCGTTCGGACAATTCCAGGTCATAAGGATTTTCATTTACCAGCTTTTCCAGTCCCACTTCTGTCAGTGCGGCAACAGCATGTTTCTTCGCTTCTTCCGCACTCATACCAATATTTAATGGTCCAAACATTACTTCATCGATCACGTGATATTTGAAAATCTGATCATCAGGATTCTGGAACACATATCCTACTTCACCAGCCAGCATGGCAACTGTCTTACCAGCAATATCTTCCCCACCATAATACACATTACCGCTCACCGGCTTCAAGAGGCCTTTCAACAGCTTGACCAGCGTCGTCTTACCAGCTCCATTCTGTCCGATAACAGCAGTGGAACGTCCGTCCAGCAGCAGATTCAGATCTTTCAGCACCGGCGTATTTTCCAGATACTCAAAGTTCAGATGTTCCATGCGGAAGACTTCTTTGCCACTGACTCTCTGATCCAGCTCTTCGATCTCCTCTGTGCAGGCTTTTCCAAATATCTCTTCCTGCGGGAACTGATCTTTTTGCGCCAATGTATCCTTCAGAGACGCAGGATAACAGCCATTGGCTTTTCTGATCCCGAAGGTCTGACATATTCTTGTGTAAGCCGGTGGGTTCACTCCACAGGATTTCAGGTCTTCTCTTGAAAATATCATATCCGGTGTATCAAATGCAATCTGATGTCCTTCATGAAGCAACAGGATCTTATCACAGTACTCTGCCAGCTTCTCCAGCTTCTGCTCCACCATAATGATCGTGATACCGGATTTTGCCAGCTTGTCAACCGCTGCAAACACCTCTTCACTTCCAGCTGGATCCAGCTGCGAAGTAGGCTCGTCCAATACGATCACATCTGGTTTCATGGCAAGAATACCTGCCAGTGCTACTCGCTGCATCTGTCCTCCTGACAGATCAAAAGGATTTCTCCGCTTATATTCTGCAATATCAAGAAGCTCCATTACTTCATTGACTCTTTTGATCATCTCATCTGCCGGAACTCCGAAGTTCTGAAGACCAAAAGCGATCTCTTCAAACACGGTCTCCTTGGCACCGGACAGCTGATTAAACGGGTTCTGAAATACCAGCCCGACTTTCTGGCAAAGCCTGGATACTGGTACTTTTGCAGTTTCTTCCCCGTCAATGATCACGCGTCCGCCATATGCTCCTTTGAAGAAACCTGGCACCAGTCCGTTAAATGCCTGACAGAGCGTACTCTTTCCAGCCCCGTTCGCTCCCGCAATTCCGATGAAGGAGCCCTTTTCAATTTCAAAATTCAGATCATCCAGTGCCAGTTTCTTGGTATTTGGATAACGGTATTTGAGATTTTCTACTTTGATATACGCCATCTTATCACCCCAGCACTTTCTATAACAAGATCCGGATCGCAATCGCCGCAAAGATCAGAAGCAGCAGGATCACGCACCAGATCCGGTCCGAATTCTTCATCTTATCTTCCCGCAGATAGGTCTTCTTCTGTCCGGCCTCAAAACCACGGATCTCCAGTGCAATTGCACGCTCTCTGGTATTGATCAGAGAACTCATAACCACCGGTGAGATCAGCGGGAGAAAAGATTTTGCCCGGGTCAGCAGAGAGCCTTCTGTCTCAAGACCACGGCTTCTCTGTGCATCCATAATAGTGTTCATGGTTCCGCTCATCTGAGGGACGATCTGGAATACAGAACTGACCACATATCCAATCTTCGGTGAGAATCCGATCCTCTCCAGATCTTCCACCAGCTCAACTGGACGGGTGGTCAGGACAAATACCGCAAATGCCAGCAGCATGTTCAGCACATTCAAGCTGATACGCAGAGCATACAACATTCCTTCCTGATAAAATTTTAATGGACCGGCTGCAAAGAGCAGCGTGGCATTTTCATGATTAAATAATCCGTGGATCAAAAATATGGTGATCAGAATTGTAAATGAAAACGCAATCAGTGGAAAAACCTTGCGAATGATTTTTCCACTGATCAGCATTACAAGACTGATTCCGATGAAAGCTGCGAATGCCCACAGTTTACCCGCCACAAGAGACGCCACAATCGCTGTAAATATGTAGCACAGTTTGGTAAAGGGATGCATTCTGGTCAGATAGGTATCTTTGTCCACATACAGGCTGATACTTTTCATGGAATCGCTCCTATTGTTATTCGTTTTTAGTCAAGGCTCTCGACACTGTCATTCACATCATAAAGAGCCGTCAGCTTCTTCGGAAGTCCTTTGAGGATTGCATATACCACCAGGATAGTAATGATCTTATCCGGCACATCCACAACGACTTCATCCAGGAAGGAACCTAAGAGAACCGGCATATTGGAAGCCTGAGTTGCTGCGAATACTGCATCGCCCCATACATTTCCGGTAGTACCGCCCCAGAAGATCACATTCAGAGGTGTGGAAATACATACAGCTACCAGACCTGCGATCACAGAAGTGATCAGTGCACCGCTGATCTTCTCCATATTTCCAAGACGGGCCATGATACCAACTGCAAGACCAATACCAAGGCTGGTCAGCGCATATACCAGAGTGATGGAATCACCAGTAGTAAATCCATAGATCAGATTGTTGGCCGCACCACAGATCGCACCGATGATCGGTCCTCCAAGAGCGCCTCCGATACAGGTTCCGATGGAGTCAAGCCACAGCGGCAGCTTCAGTACGGAAGCAAAGAGTTTACCAAGGTAGTTGATGCCGATACATGCCGGAATCAATACCAGACTTGCGGTACTTAATTTGGTTTTGAATACGTTTTTCATAACAAAGTCCCCTTTCTCTTGTGCAGCGGTTATTCCGCTGAAGATACAATGTAACAGGCCTCCAGTGCAGTATGGATCTCATTCCACTCTCCCTGCATGGTTCTGGATGCACCGTCTGCGTAGTTGTTGATGTTCTGTTCCAGATCATCTTTGTACTCCACAACGGTATTTAAAATGGAAGCTGTATGAACACCGCGGAGCCGGCCCACAACGAACAGGGCTGCCGTCTCCATGTCTGAGACCATTATACCACTTTTTGTCCATTTTGTCCGCATCTCTTCTTCCTGATCCGTATAAAAACTGTCATGACTTCTGCACAGTCCTACGTGATACGGCAGCTGATCCTGACGGGCAGCTGTTACGCAGGCGGTCAGCAGATCAAAGTCTGGCACCGCCGGATAAACAGGGTCTATATACATCTTCGATGCACCGTCACTTCTGACTGCTCCCTGCACCATCACCAGATCTCCCAGATGTATGCCGGGCTGCAGTGCACCGCCGCTTCCGATCCGGATCATATGCGTCACTCCGGCTCTTGCCAGCTCTTCCACCGCTATACAGGCAGACGGTCCGCCAATTCCCGTGGACACTGCCAGCACAGGAACTCCTTTATAAAGTCCGCGGATACTCTTGAACTCTCTGTTGTACGCCAGTTCCTCCACATCCGTCAACTGTTCTGCGATCCGGTCTACCCGCGCCGGATCTCCCGGCAGTATTGCATAATGAACTCCCAGATCATCTCTGATCTGCAGATGAGGCATAATCTCCATAATAACTTCCTTCTTTCGTCTGTTATCTAATAAAATAACACTCACAGGCTGTCTTGTCAACCGACATGACAACTACATCACAGTAAATACTCCATATCGTGCCACTTTTCCCCGCCCCATACAGAACCGGAGATTCCAAGATCTTTGTAGCCCATTTTCTCATACATCTTTACCTTCTCATCCAGACAGGTAAGTACCACACGCCTGCGTCCGCACTCCTTCTCCCGTTTCAAATACCGCTCCATGATCTCCCGGGCCAGTCCCTGTCCGCGATACTCTGGCAGAACATCCAGTCCAAGTATCATAATATTTTTCCCTTTTATATTGTGAAGCCTGATATCTGTAAAGAATTCATCCCGGAATACTTCCTCATCGGTGGCGATTCCATTCAGAAATCCTGCGATCTTACCAGTCTCCTTATCGACTGCCACCAGAAATGTCTCCTGTGCCTGTGAAGCTCGCTCTGTCATAGATTTTGGTGAACAGGCTTCATTTGGCGGGAAACAAATATTCTCGATTACAATGGTCTGATCCGCTTCTTCCGCCCTCACATTGCGGAACTCAAACCGTTCCTGTAACTCTGCCCTTGTCATACTGTCACTTCCTCCTTTATCAGAACTCATATTTTGTGATCGAACAGTTTTTTACACCAAATGCTGCAAATTCTTCATTGGTCATCTCGTAAAAATACGAATGCACCACCCGGGAGATTCCATTGTGTGCCACCAGAATGTATGTCTTCTCTGAGGCTGTCACTTCATCCAGGAGATTATAGATCCGCTGTGCCAGGTGAAGCATAGATTCTCCACCATGATATCGGATCACAAACTGCGCTTTGTCCCGCAGGAAATCTTTTCCATCTCTTGGTGTGGATTCGTAGCTTCCAAAATTCTGCTCCGTCAGCCGTGGTTCTTCTCTTGCCGGAATCCCTGTGATCTCCGAAATATGAAGTGCTGTATCCCTCGCCCTGATCAATGGTGAATACAGGACCTCATCTGCCCGTATGCCTTCTTCCAGTATTTTCTTTCCTGTCTCGATGGCTTGCTCATGACCAGTCTTCGTCAACGCAATATCTGTTGCTCCGCAGATCTTATTTTCTACATTCCAGATGGTCTGCCCGTGTCTTACAAAATATACACATCCCATGTCTCTCATTCCTCTGTCACTTCTTCTGCATTCTTCACTGATTTTCCGATTCGTATGGTAGAAATCAGCGTACCTGTGGACATATAGTTAGAAATGTTGTTATATGCAATTCTATTTTCCATCCCCTTATCTGTATTTTTTCACAGCATCTTACTGCTCTTTTCTATTTGGGACGCCGCTGCCCCCCCCCAGAAAAATTTACCATTTTTCTGTGTATCTGACTCATGAATACCATCTTTGATTTCATCAGATAGCTCTTCTAAACACTCCAGCAGAAGCGGGTTAAACACACCGCATTCTTCATTCAGGATCATCTCCATGGCACGGTCATGGCTGTATGCTTCTTTATAGACACGCTTGCTGGTCAGAGCATCATAAACATCCGCCATAGATACCACTTGCGCCGAGATTGGAATCTCATCCCCTTTCAGCCCATCCAAATAGCCTCTTCCATCATATCTCTCATGATGCCAGCGACAGATTTCTTTTACAAATTTTACCAACTTCTCATCCTGATACATTTTCAGATTATCAATGATCTGCTCGCCCAGAAGGGTGTGCTTCTTCATCAACGCAAATTCTTCTTCGGTCAGTCTTCCCGGCTTATTGAGAATCTTCTCGTCAATACCGATCTTGCCAATGTCATGAAGTGCCGAAGCAATCGTGATCAAATGCTGGTCTTCCTGCGTAATATGATACCTATCTGTCTTCTGTACCAGACGTTCCAGCAGAAGTCCTGTCAGAATCTTGATGTGGATCACATGCATGCCGCTTTCACCATTTCGGAATTCCACAATATGACTTAAGATTTCCACCAGCATCTGGCTGTTCTTCTCCTTTTCATAAATCTGATCTGCCACCAGGGAGATCAGTCGACGCTGCTTCGTATATAATTTTATCGTGTTATACACACGCCGATAGACTACTTTTGCATCAAATGGTCTGCTGATATAGTCCGATACTCCCATCTCATAAGCATGTCTTACAGTGGCTTCTGAATCCTCGCTGGAAATCATAATAACAGGAACATCATCCAGCCAATGGCCTCTGGTCATATAAGCGAGCACTTCAAATCCATCCATAACCGGCATGAAAATATCCAGTAGAATCAGCGAAATACCTGTTCCATACTGTTCCAGCATGTTGACACATTCCCGACCATTCTCTGCCTCCAGGATCCGAAATTCATGGCCCAACATCTCTGACAGGATTGCACGATTCATCTCTGAGTCATCAGCGATCAGGATCAACTGCTCACTCTTGTCTTCCGATACCAGCTTCTTCTCGTCTCCGCTGATATCGTACCCGTCTATAACGATCATATTTTTATGATTCTTAGCCTTATACATGAATTTGTCAGCCCTACTGACCGCTTGCTCGATTGTCTCTTTTCCGGATACAACCGCACCAATACTCACCGACAGCCGCAGTCCTGAATAACCGGGTACAATGGCTGTATTCAGCTTCTTCTGCAGCTGCTGCAACTTTTGAGCCAGAATATCCGCATTAATTCCTGGCATTAAAAGAAGGAACTCGTCTCCACCATACCTGATCAGAATATCTGTACTGCGAATATTCTTTCTTATCTCATTTACGATTGTTACAAGAACGACATCCCCCGCATCATGTCCAATTGTATCATTGTAAAGTTTAAAATCGTCCAGATCCAGCATAGCTACACCAGAATCCCTTGTCAATGTCTTGATCTGTTCCTCATAATAACGACGATTATACGCTCCTGTCAGTACATCCCGATACACTTTTTCATGATACCCCATACTTCTGCCGTTGCTGTTCCGCCCTTCCAGTTTCGCCAGCATTCCGTCATCCATACATTTAATCAATTCCATCACATATGGTTTACCATCAATCTCCAAATATCTGGCAGTCACCTGGTAGATATTTGAGCCCATATGTTCTACCTTTGTTTTCCGAGTCTTCCAGGTAAATGCTTTGGCAGATACACACTCCTCGCACGGCTTTTCTCGATTCCAGAAATGATAACAGGGCTTGCAGCCGTCCGGCAGTTTTTCCCAGTCCAGTTCTTCCGTCTGTTTTAAGAAATCCGGTGTAAGCAGACGCACGACCGTAAAGACCTTTTTGTAGATTTCCATCTCCTGCTGCGCCTGTTCCATTGTCAATTTATCAAAGGTATCCATATTATCTATGCTCTCCTGCATCTTCTTCAAATGTACATTTACGCTTATTATAAACATTTTCGGACAGCTATACAACAAAATAATGCAAAAAGCAAAAAGAGCTTTCCTTCTCAGGAAAGCTCTCAGGTAGCAGGGCTACAAGGATTCGAACCTTGAAATGACGGAGTCAGAGTCCGTTGCCTTACCGTTTGGCGATAGCCCTATGTGTCTGTGTTGTTGTGTTTTGTCAACCAACGAATGTTATTATACGGCATGATTCCAGAAAATGCAAGCACTTTTTTCAAATTTTTTCAAATTTTTTTCAAAAAGTTTTCAGATCCCTGAAAAGCCTTGTAATCTCAAGGTTTTCAGGGATCCATCACCTTTACTGTTCCATCTGTTTTCCAAGGAATCCTGCTGCACTGGATGCCAGCTTAAGCTCTGTCTCTCCCATTTTCTGCTTTTCATCCCGGGAAAGGAAGATCACAGATCCCACCGCATCTCCTTCACTGATGATGGGACAGATTGTTTCAGAAGCAATCCCTTCCGGTCCATCCTGCAAAACAGGAACAAATCGCTTTTCCCCTGCCGTTGCCTGGAGACACTCCCTGTCCTGGATCATCTGCTCCAGTTCCTGGCTGATCGCTTTTCCGATGCATTCCTTCTTCCCGGTTCCCGCAGCTGCGATCATAGTGTCTTTATCCGCCACACACACAATATAGCCCGTTGTCTGCGCAAGACTTTCTGCATAATCCGCCGCATAAGCTCCCAGCTCTCCAATGGGAGAATACTTTTTCAAGATGATCTCACCTTCCCGATCTGTAAAGATCTCCAGCGGATCTCCCACCCGGATACGAAGCGTGCGGCGGATTTCCTTAGGGATCACGACCCTTCCCAGATCATCGATCCGTCGTACAATTCCTGTCGCCTTCATAACATATTTCCTCCTGCATGTTCCGTTTCATATATCTCATTTCTGCAACATATGACTAGTATGTGGAAATGCAGGAAAAATATACATCACTGTTCTCTCATGTCTTATTCTTCCGGATGCATTTTATTCAGAAGATCCGTCTTCATCTTATACAGGCGGTCTGAAAGATCCACATAGACCTCATGCGGATTCACCAGACGTCTGGTCTCGTCCCACAGGGTAGCCTGCTCATTGATACAATGCTCACGGATATCCATAACAGACGGAGATGTGTAGACACACTTTCCTTTGTCGAATACTTGCACCATCAATTCCTTCATGGTGTAAGTGCCACCCTTCAGATGGGTCTTTTTCCAGGTCTCCTGTGGATCAAAGATCACCAGGTCCTTGGATTCATCAAATTTATCATCCACCAGTGCAATCAGATCTGCTTTCAGTTTTCCATTTGATTTTTCATAAATACGGTAAACTGTCTTGTTGCCCGGGTTTGTGATCTTCTCCGTATTCTCAGACAGTTTGATCTTCGGTACAAATTCTCCATCCCCCTGTTTTACTGCTGCCAGCTTGTATACACCACCGAATGCCGGGCAATCCTTGGAAGTGATCAGGTTTGTTCCAACACCCCAGGAAGTGATCTTTGCACCCTGGGTCTTCAGACTGTCGATCAGATACTCATCCAGATCGCTGGAAGCCGAGATCACTGCATCGTAAAATCCAGCTGCATCCAGCATCTTTCTTGCCTCTTTGGAAAGATATGCCAGGTCTCCACTGTCCAGACGGATTCCGTAACGTCCGTTCAGGACCTTGTCCTTACGCATTTCTTTAAACACACGGATCGCATTTGGCACACCGGATTTTAATGTATCATAAGTGTCTACCAGCAGCGTGCATGCATCCGGGTACATTTTTGCATATGTCTTGAATGCAGTATATTCGTCCGGGAAACTCATGATCCAGCTATGTGCATGGGTTCCAAGCACTGGCACATCAAACAGCTGTCCGGTCAGCACATTGGACGTACCGATACAGCCACCGATCATAGCTGCTCGTGCTCCGTAGGTACCCGCATCCGGTCCCTGAGCACGACGCAGTCCAAACTCCATGATGCCATCTCCTCTGGCCGCATTGACTACTCTTGCCGCCTTGGTGGCGATCAGACTCTGATGGTTGATCATGGTAAGAATTGCGGTCTCTACCAGCTGTGCCTCCATGATCGGTGCGATAACTTTCACCAGCGGTTCTCTCGGAAATACCACCGTTCCTTCCGGAATCGCATAAATATCACCGGTAAAATGGAACCCTCTCAAGTATTCCAGGAAATCCTTTTCAAAGATTCCCAGACTGTCAAGATACGTTACATCTTCATCAGAGAAATGCAGATTTTTGATATAGTCGATCACCTGATCCAGTCCTGCTGCGATCGCAAATCCATTTCCGCAGGGATTCACACGATAAAATGCATCAAAGATCACGGTCTCCTGCACCGGATTTTTGAAATATCCCTGCATCATTGTCAGTTCATACAAATCTGTAAGTAATGTCAGATTCTGTGCTGTAACACTCATTGGAAAATCCTCCCGTCTCCTGTTATAATATTTAATCCTGCGATGCCGGGAATCCCATCGATTGATCCCTGCGCAGTATATTGCCATATCTGATAGGTTCCAGACCAGGTAACACTGCTGTTCTCCTGTGCAACCCAGATCTGTTCCTGGGTCAATGCAGTCATATCAAGACTGCTGGAAAGCCATCCTGCTTCTCCGCCGATCATCGGAATCATTCCGTCTTCATGTACTTTCCGGCAAAATGCTTTTGTAAATGCCGTCCGTTCTTCCGGGCTCACTCCTTCTGCACGCCCGGCCAGATCCACAGTATATCCACCTGTAATGACAAGCGGAGCTGTCACATGACAGATCCTGGCAGCCTGTACTATGAATTCTGCTTCTTCTGTGGCTTCTTCCTCTGTTACTGCCTGGGAATAGAAATACAGACCTACTGATAAGCCAGCAGCCCTGGCACCTGCTACATTGGCTGTACAGGCCGCATCTTCAAACAGCTCGCCCGTAGATGCACCTCTGTAACCACAGCGGATCAACGCAAAAGATATCCCAGACTCTTTTACTTTCTTCCAGTCGATCGTTCCGCTCTTTGAAGAGACATCTACTCCAGCCTGACTGATCAGCTTCCCATCTTCATCAAATACATAGCGGATACCCTGAATCACCTGTGCTCCTGACACTTTCTCGCCATGCTCATCATAATAGTATACAGAACCTTCCTGCTCCTGCCAACCATAATAGGTATATGCTCCGGTTGGCACTGTTTTCTCAACTTCCACCGGGACTTTCGTCTCCACCATCTGCTTCTGTGTGGTAGTCTCTGTACGTTTTCTGCTGACTATCAGACCCGTAGTATCTGATGGTTCTCCCTCCAGGGTCAGCTCATTTCTGTATACAACATGAAATGCATATCCGGCATTGGCTCCTGTCAGCACTTCACAGTTCACGGAATATACCTCACCCTCACTGTCACCCATCATCTCCAGAAGCATCAATGCCAGTTCTTCATTATCCTCATCCAATGTAATGTCACTGCTGCTGTATTCATACTCATACCAGTGACCGTCATTCCACACATATCTCGGAAAACCCTTTTCGTCCTGATACTCACATGGAATCTCATTCTGTACTTCCACCGCTTCTTCCTTACGGACGATCTGGTAAGTGGATGGATCATTCTCATCGACTACAGACAGACGTTTCTCTGTTCTGGTGATCTCTTTTCTGGAAGATTCTACATATTTCACAGTATCCGTCAAGGTGACTGAATATGCAGAACGGGAAACAGCCTTTCCATCCTCTGGTACAGGTGCCGCTTCCCGTTCTGTTTCTTCTTCATCCAAGGGCACTTCATCCAGATCTTTGTTCTCCGGCAGAGAAGTTTTAATCTCCTCCTCTGTCGCGGAATTCTTTTTTGATAAAATCAGTTCTTCACTGGTTCTCGTGCAGCCAGTCAACAGACCGGCCGCTGCCAGAAGACCGATCACACAAAGACAAAGTGTCTTCTTTTTCACTCTTATTCCTCTGCCGCAGTATCTTCTGCTGCTTCCTCTTCTGTCGCTGCATCGTCAGCAGTGCCGTCTTCAACCGCTGTCTCGTCTGTAGTTGCCTCATCTGTAACGGTCTCGTCTGCAGTTGCCTCATCTGTAACGGTCTCATCTGCAGTTGCCTCATCGGCTGCTTTCACCGTATAGATCCGGTCAAATGTCAGTTTTTCTACATTTTTATCATTTACTGTGATCTCTGCGCCCTCTTTCAGCGGATCCAGCCATGCGGAATAAGCTTCATTGGTACGATCACTTAAAATACTGTCGATCTTGGTCTGCGTAGCATCTGCATCGGAAGTACTCTCCATATATACAACATAATAGCCATTATCAGACTCGATTACATCTGAATACTCACCGTCAGACAACTGCTCTGCTGCAGCATAGACATCTGCATTCAGTGTCTCGTCATCTTTTCCATAGGTAGCAGGAACTACACTCAGACTGTAGTTTTCTGCTGCTGCGCTTAGATCTCCGCTCTCTTTTGCTTCTGCCAGAAGAGCTTCCATATCTGCTTTCTTCTGCTCCTTCTCTGCTTCGGACAGAACAACGGTATTACCTGCATCATCCGTGGTATCTTCTGTACTGTTCAGTACATAGGAGATCTTCTTCTGATTTGCCTCTTCCGGATCTACTTCGGTATCAATGGTTGTCCCAAAATACTCATGTACTCTCTGCTGAAGAGTGATAAGTTTCAGCACATGAGTGACAGTTGCCTCATCAGCTGTCATGGCATCCAGCGTCTTGCTGTCATTGGCTGCCAGGAATGCCTGTACAGTATCCGCAATCTTGCTCTCATCCTCATCGGTCAAGGATATGCCCAGTTCCTCTGCATTTGCCTCAACCAGATAATATTCTTCCAGGGTCTCAAGAGAAGAATCTCTCATAGTAACACCATATACAGAACCGCTTCCGCTAATATCTGTATTCATAAAGTTCTCACCAAACAGTCCGCCGTATGCATTCTGCATATAGATCTGCTGATAACGCAGATAAAAATTCAGTTCTCCAAGCGGAACAGAAGTTCCATTCACACTGACAGCTTCTGCACTTCCATTTACCGTATGTGGGGCACTGCATCCAGTCAGGGCAATTGCTCCCATTAACAGAACGGCCAGCAAAGTGGTCGCTTTTTTCTTCATCATAATAACAAAATCCTCCTGCAAATCCGTATATTTCTTTTGATTATATGCTCTTTTTATATTCAAAGCAACTCTTTTAATACATCTTTCACAATTACAGAATCCATGATTTCTTCATTCTGCACGATCTGTGCATCTGCTCTCCACTGCTCATAGATTTCCTGTGCATAACTCTGCTGCGCCTGCTCTGTCAGATATTCCTTCCAGTATACGGTTCCGCTCTCATCATAATCATTGGTATGCTGTACCAGAAACCAGCCTTCCTCTGTCTCAATAGGATCGGACACTTCCCCAACTGCCAGTGCCCTGGCTGCATCCAGCATCAGTGGTTCCTGTCCGTCTCCCTCATTGCTGCGTCCCATACTGGATTCAATCGGTCTTAGGCCGGCCTCTTCTGCCACGCTCTTCAGATCCCCTGTTTCCTTTGCTTTCTGACTGAGTTCCTTCGCCATCTGTGTGCGCTCCTGAACTTCTTCATCAGAAAACGGTGTGAGATTCCCATCCGCATCCCGAAGTCCGGTAGTAGAGATCAGCACATAACAGATTCCCTCTCTCTGATAGTCTTCTTCAGCAATATCCGGCTCATATTCTTTGCCTGCCAGTTCTTCTACTTTTGTGGACAGCTCCGTGGCAGACAATTGTTCTGTGACAAACTCTTCATCCGCTCCTGCAAAATCCAGAAGTGCTGCATGATAGGCACTCATGAAGCTCTCTGCCCGTTCAGACACTGCTGCTTTTTCTTCCGCTGTCAGTTCTGCGTTGTATTCTTGTGCATGCTGATTCAGGATATGAGTCTTACAGATCACTTCCATGACTTCCTTTTTTAATCCATCTGCCATGGTAGCCCCGCTGTCATCTGTCTCCACAGACCACATATCATCCCCGTAGTCCTCCAGATATTGCTTTTCCCATTGCATCTGATTCATCCGCAGATAAAAATTCCATTCCCGCAGAGAAACAGGCTCACCGTTGATCTCGAAAGCAGTCTTGTCCCAGTTCGCTTCTGAGACACCCTGCTCCCCGGCATCCGCAGAGGATCCTGTCTCCTGTTCATCCGTCTCTTCCTCAGTGACCGGTCCGGCAATTCCAGCAGCTCCGCAACCGGCCAGACCGGTCAGCAGAAATGCCGTCAATACTCCTGCTGCCATCCGCCGTATCATTTTTCTCATCTTTTCGTATCTCATGGTGCATCCTCCAATAATACTTCCATCTCTTCCAGAATCCGCTCTGTGGTCTCCAGAAGCTTTCCTGAGAAATCCTGACGACTGCTCCTGGAAGTGTAAGCAAACTGTACAGGCTCCGTCTTCCGGAAAGTGAGTGCTCCATCCATCCGCGCCAGCAGATCCGGGATCTTCGCTGCATTGATCTGCGCTTTCTCGTACATCGTAAATGTAATCTGATCCGGTCTTCCCTTCACTTCCTTGATATACAGTCTGCGGGCCATGCTCTTTACCTTGGTGATCTCCAGCAGGTTCACAACTGATTTCGGCGGCTCCCCGAACCGGTCGATCAGCTCTTCCAGCATATCACTTCGCTCTTCCTCATTCTCCACCGCTGCGATTCTCCGGTAAATATCCAGCTTCAGTGCCTCATTTTTAATATAGCTGTCTGGAATAAACGCATCGATCTGAATATCTGCAACCGTCTCAAAATCATCCAGATCCAGTTTCTGCCCACCCTTCATGCGGGCAACTGCCTCACTCAACATCTTGCAATACAGGTTATAGCCTACCGCCTGCATATGTCCATGCTGCCGCTGTCCCAGCAGCGTTCCTACCCCACGGATCTCCATATCCCTCATAGCAATCTTAAATCCGCTTCCCAGATCCGAGTATTCCCGGATCGCATGAAGACGCTTCTCTGCCACCTCTTTGAGCATCTTGTCTTTTTTATATAGAAGAAATGCATAAGCTGTCCGGTTCGACCTGCCTACACGACCGCGCAGCTGATAGAGCTGGGACAGTCCCATCCGGTCCGCATCATGAATAATGATCGTATTTACATTGGAAATATCCATACCCGTCTCGATGATCGTAGTGGAGACCAGCACATCGATCTCCCCTTCAATAAAGGCATACATGATCTTTTCCAGCTCATGTTCCTTCATCTGTCCATGGGCAAATGCCACATTTGCCTCCGGTACCAGTTCCTGGATCCGATGTGCCACCTCTGCGATGGTCTCTACCCTGTTATAGACATAGTAGACCTGTCCCTCTCTTGCCAGTTCCCTGCTGATGGCAGCTCGGATCATCTCTTCATCATATTCACACACATAGGTCTGGATCGGCATACGGTCAATAGGCGGTTCTTCCAGCACGCTCATGTCGCGGATCCCTGTCAGACTCATATGAAGCGTTCTGGGAATAGGCGTCGCACTTAAGGATAACACATCAATGTTGGTCTTCAGCTTCTTGATCTTCTCCTTGTCCGCCACACCAAAGCGCTGCTCCTCATCAATGATCAGAAGCCCCAGATCCTTGTATTCCACATCCTTGGACAGCACTCTGTGAGTTCCGATCACAATGTCCACCAGCCCTTTCCGAAGATCTTCCACCGTCTTCTTCTGCTGGGCAGGCGTGCGGAACCGGCACAACAGATCGATCCGCACCGGAAATTCCTTCATTCGCTGAACAAAAGTATTGTAATGCTGCTGGGCAAGGATCGTAGTCGGCACCAGATATACTACCTGCCGGCTCTCCTGTACTGCCTTAAATGCTGCACGGAGTGCCACCTCTGTCTTGCCATATCCAACGTCTCCGCAGATCAGACGATCCATGATCTTACCACTCTCCATATCATGTTTGGTATCCATGATTGCTTTCTGCTGATCTTCTGTCTCCTCATAAGGGAACAGTTCCTCAAATTCCTTCTGCCAGACTGTATCTGGTCCGTATACATAGCCTTTCTCCGACTGACGGGCCGCATATAATTCCACCAGGTCCTTTGCCACCAGCTGTACAGCGCTCCGCACTCTGGTCTTGGTCTTCTTCCAGTCCTGTCCGCCCAGAGAATTCAGCTTCGGTACCTTCTCCCCGTCGGCACTGCTGTATTTCTGGATCGCATCCAGCTGGGTCGCCAGAATATAGAGGCAGGATCCCTTGCTGTACTCGATCTTCATATAATCTTTGACCGTCTTATCCACCGTAATTTTCTCAATACCACGGTAGATACCCAGTCCATGATTTTCATGCACCACATAATCGCCCACGTTCAGATCACTGAAGCTTCCGATCCTGGTACCTTCATAAGAGCGCTGTTTCCGATGCTTTTTCTTCTTTTCTTTTCCAAATACATCCGTTTCCGAGATCACTGCAAAACGAATCATGGGATATTCGTAGCCACGGTACACATTTCCGTGGGTAACCATAATCTCACCCGGCTGTACTACCCTAGTCTTATCCTCGCTGTAAAATGCACTTAGCTCTTCTGCCAGCAGATCTTCCGCCAGACGGCGCCCACGGGTTCTGGACGCGCACATGAGAACCACTCTGTATTTTTCTTTTTTCCATCTCTTCAGGTCTTTGACCAGAAGTTCAAAATGATTGTTGTAAGACTGAATGGATCTGGTATCTAACCGATACCGGTTATGAATCTCCAGGCGGCGGTCCGTAGCCTCCAGCGTGCTAAGTGCCGCTCCCCGCATCTGATTTAACTTGTGCCAGATCACTTCACAGGCAATAATCTCCTCCGGCTGATCTTTTGCGATCTGTCCCTTTTCCATCCGGTTTTCAAAACTTTGTCTGTATTCTTTTTCTACCGTTTTCCCGCGCTCCAGCAGACGGTTACTTTCATCCAGAAATACCAAGGATCGGAATTCTTTGATATAATCCAGCAGACTTTCCCCTTTGTATCCCTGCTGATCTGGCGAAAGCTCGGCCGCTGGATATAACGTGATCTCCTCCAGATTTTCCATGGAACGCTGACTCTGGGCATCAAAGCTTCGGATGGAATCCACCTCATCATCCCACAGTTCGATCCGGACCGGATACTCCTCTGTCAGCGGATAAATATCAAGGATACCTCCACGGATTGCAAACTGTCCCGGCAGCTCCACCTGCCCAGTCCGCTCATAGCCCATCTGAACAAGTCTTTTTCCACAGGCATCCATCTCCAGAATACTTCCAACCCCGATAGTCACCATCAATTCCCGCCATTTTTTCAACGGCAGCAGAGGGTCCATACAGCCATCCAAAGTGGTAATGATCACCGACTTTTCTCCAGACAAAAGGCTGCTTACTGCAGATACCCGCTGGCGCAGCAGTTCATTTCCCTGAATATCTGCCTGAAAGAACAGGAAATCCCTGGCAGGATAGTAATACACATCCTCCCCGAGTGCCTCATATTCTTCATAGATTTCCTTCGCCTTCAGTTCATTATAAGTAAGGATCAATTTCACAGGCCAGTCTCTTCCCAGACTGTACATCAGATGAGTCTTCTGAGAATCCACACAGCCCGTGATCAGCTGAAGTCCTTCTTCTTTTTTCAACTGCTCCCGTATCTGACCAAATGCTTCCAGCTCCAGCAACGGTTCATAAAAGGTGTCCATAACTTCTCCTAATTAAAATCATTCATTGCCTTATCCGGCCCGTCCGTCAAGATCTCGGCTACTGCGGCCGCTGCCCGGTCGTAAGCCTCTTCCATCAGTTTCTTTTCATCCCCCTGAAAATGTCCCAGCACATAATCTGCCAGATCATATCCTTCGGGCTTCTCTCCCACGCCTACACGGACCCTTGGAAATACCTGAGTTCCCAGATGGAGGATAATATTTTTGATTCCATTATGTCCGCCGGCACTTCCCTTCTTGCGAATTCTTAAGTGTCCCGGTGCCAGCGAAATATCATCATAAATCACCAGAAATTCTGTCTCCGGATCAACTTTATAAAAATCAACTACTTCCCTGATACTCTCTCCACTTAAGTTCATGAAGGTCTGAGGTTTCACCAGCAACACCTTCACACCCTCGATCACACCGGTTCCGCAGATGGCCTTGTGTTTTTTTGTATTCATATCTATATGATATTTGGAAGCCAGACGGTCAATAACCTGAAATCCCACATTGTGTCTTGTTTTTTCATATTTACTGCCCGGATTTCCCAGACCTGCGATCACATACATCGTATATCTCCTATCTCATTCATTCTTGTCACTAAACAGTGCAGTTCGATTATACTTCACTGTACCTTAGCTTTGCAAGGATATCCTTCTTTGGTACAATTGTCATTCAGACAGTCCATTTTTACAATTTATTTTCTCTCCATACTGTTTACATAGCTCAATAAATTTCTTCATATTTTCTGTCAAATATTTGCTTCTGTGATATACAATATTCAGGTTTCGCTCCAAAGGCTCTGTCAATGTAAGCTGAAGTACCCTGCCTTCCTGAATATCCTTCTCCACCAGAAGATATGGCAGTACTGCCACACCAATCCGTCTGGTCACAGCACTGACGATTGCCCTTGTGCTGGCACTTTCCATCACTGGATAAACCTTAAGCTGCTTCATTCCAAAACATCCATCCAGAATTTCCCGACCTGCACTTCCTTTTTCACGCATTAGAAACGGATACTCTGCCAACTGCTCCAAACTCACAGACTCTTCAAACTCCAACGGATGCCCTGGTGGGATAATTGCGCAAAGCACATCTTTCATGAAGGGAACTACACAAAGATCCGGATTTGTTACCTGATTTTCTATCAATCCAATATCGACTCCATTATTTAACACCTTTTGTTCTATCTCATTCGATTTGTTTACAACTGCTTCCATTCTTATTTCAGGTGCCTCCATCCGAAAACGCTGAAGCAATTCAGGTAAAAGTTGTGTCCCGATCGTGATACTGGCTCCTACACGTAAATTACCGATAGCATCCCAGTTTCGAACCTTTTTTTCCATTTCATCAAATAACGAAACTATATGCAGCGCATAACCATAAAATTCCTTGCCTCCCTCTGTGGGAAGAATCCTGCGCCCCATACGTTCAAACAGACGAATTCCGTAGTATTCTTCCAGTTCTTTGATTGCCAGACTGACCGACGGCTGTGCAAGATGAAGTTCCTCTGCAGCCTTTGTTATATTACTATAGTGAAATACAGCCACATAAATTTTCATATGTCTCAGTGTCATTTTCTTTTCCTTTATAACGAAATTATTATGATAATTATAAGATAATACTATTTTACATATAGTTCAAGATTTTTTATACTGTTTTGGGAATGGATAGTAGACAATTCTTCAAAACAAGTGTTATTAAAGAGGAGGAATTTCCTATGCAGGATAAAAAACATGTGTTATTAAAAATATTTATATCAACCCTATATCTCAGTGCTTTTACTTTCGGCGGTGGATACATAATTGTTACCTTGATGAAAAAGAAATTTGTGGACGAATACCACTGGATTGATGAAGATGAGATGCTGGATCTGGTAGCGATTGCCCAATCCGCTCCCGGTGCTATCGCTGTCAACGGTGCCATTGTGGTAGGATATAAGCTGGCAGGCCTGATCGGTGCTGCTGTTTCTATTGTCGGAACGATCCTTCCACCTTTTCTCATTATCTCCGTTATTTCGCTCTTTTACACAGCTTTTCGGGATAATTTACTGGTAGGTCAGATGCTTGAGGGAATGCAGTCCGGTGTAGGTGCAGTGATCGCCATTGTCGTTTATGAAATGGCCGGAGGTATATTACATGATCACAATTGCCTTTCCAATGTCATTATGTTTGCTGCTTTTACAGCATCTTGTATCTTTCAGGTCAATGTTATCTATATTATCCTGATATGTGGAGCTCTTGGCATATTAAAAGTATCGTATCAAAGAAGGAGGTCCTCTGCAGCATGATTTATCTGGAACTTTTTCTAAGCTTTTTACAGATAGGACTCTTCAGTTTTGGTGGTGGTTATGCAGCCATGCCACTTATCCAGGGACAAGTTGTAAATGGACACCATTGGCTTTCTATGACAGAATTTACCGATCTAATCACCATTTCCCAGATGACGCCTGGACCTATTGCTGTCAACTCTGCTACCTTTGTAGGGATCCGCATAGCCGGGATTCCAGGTGCTCTGGCCGCAACTCTGGGATGCATTTTACCCTCCTGCCTTATTGTAACCCTAATTGCATCCTTTTATCTTAAATACAGAAACTTATCCATTTTCCATAGTGTCCTTGCTACTCTGCGCCCAGCTGTAGTTGCCATGATAGCCGCCGCAGGTGTCTCCATTCTGACAACCGCTTTCTGGGGAAGCAAAACTGCCATTACTCTTAGGAGTACCCATTGGAGTCTGGTTTTTATTTTCATCATTTCTGCAGTCCTTTTGCAAAAATATAAAATAAATCCAATTCTGGTCATGATTCTGGCAGGAATCATGAATACAGGACTCTCATTTATACAAGGAGTGTTATTATGAAACTGATTGCAAAATATTATATAAACAATTATAAAATTTATTCAGAGAATTCACAGCTCATCAGTCAAGTTCAGAAGAATCTGACACATGCAAAACAATTATCTGTTATGAATCCTTCGGGTGATCTACTTACACGTGTAGAGCAGAAAAAAGATTATATTATTCTTGAGTACCCCGACGGCACCTCCACTGATGCACAAATTCAGTATCAACCAGAACAGCCTCTTCTGCGTCCCCCTTTTGCTCATGAACTTTCCTTGCACGTAAAATGGGGAGACCTGAAATTAATCCAGACTCCCCGTCGTGAATTTGAGGTGTTTCTGGATTGTCGGAACATCTGTCGTCTGACCCGTATGACTGGCATCACAAAGGAAATCCATGTACTGGATAACTCCATCCCTGCAGATTTTCTCGGAGTCATCTTTTCGCTGGCTTTCCTGATGCTTCATGATGATGACATCGAAATTGTATAGTTTTTAGCTGCTCCATTTTGTCTCGAAAGTTTTCAATTCAAAAAAGAAAAAGAGTTGCGCACTAACCAATTAGTGCACCGCTCCTCTTCTTTTTTCTTGTCCTTATAAAGTTTAATTATGTAACTTTTTATTCTATTTCTGCCGCTTCAATGGTATTCTGATATTTTTCAAGAATCAGAGACTGAATGCAGTCACGTGTGGAAGAATTGATCGGGTGTGCAATATCTCGATACTCTCCATCAGACGCTTTACGGCTTGGCATTGCGATAAACAGTCCTTTCTCTCCTTCAATCACTTTAATATCATGAACGACGAACTCTTCATCTATGGTGATAGACACCACCGCCTTCATCTTGCCTTCTCTGGCAACTTTTCTTATCCGTACATCTGTAATTTTCATAAGACACCCCTGTATATTGTATTTTTATATTTTTGTATATACGATATTGAAGCAAACAATGTTTTGCAACAACTGATACCGGATTGTTCCGTGCTTCGCACTCCCACAATCCTCAAAAACATTCGTAATTCGCTCATTTTTTTACAAAAATGGCTGCTTACTCATGTTTTTGGCGGGTCTCAAGTTCATAAATCCTCCTGCAAGCAAGCTTGCATCGGATTTCCGACCTTTCTACCCTGGTATCATCACATAATATATCTTTCATTTTTTTCTATCACCACTTTTACACCGTCTTCCCCTACGTAGCGGGAATTGGCTCGAATGGTATCTCTGCTCTCCACGATGCAGTTTTCGATACAGGTGTTGTCACCCAGATATACATCATTGAGAATAATGGAATTTCTGATCACGCAGTTATTTCCAACGAATACTTTCTTAAACAATACAGAATTCTCCACCGTGCCATTGATGATACAGCCGCTGGCAACCAGACTGTTCTTTACATTGGCTCCTGCATTATATTTTGCAGGCGGAAGATCCTGAACCTTGGAATAAATATCCGGGTAATCGTGCAGAAAATGCTTTCGCACATCTGCTTTCAGGAAATCCATGTTGGTCTGGTAATATGCATCCACAGATGCGATACTGTTCCAGTAAGTATCCATCTTATATGCGTAGATTCGTTTCACATTCTTATAACGAACCAGAATATCTCTTACAAAATCGTACCGATCCTCTTCCGCACATTTCTCAATCAGTTCGATCAGCTGTCTGCGTCGGATAATATAGATTCCACAGGAAACCAGATGGGCATCTGTCGCCATCGGCTTTTCTTCAAAATCCATGACTCTGCCGGTCTCGTCCGCTTTGATCACGCCAAAGCGGCTCATGTCCGTATCCTGTGGCATCTCCTTGCACACAACCGTAATATCTGCTTTTTTGTCAATATGATATTCCAGCACTTTATTGTAGTCCATCTTGTAGACGCCATCGCCGGATGCGATCACCACATATGGTTCATGGCTTTGCTTTAACCAGTCAATGTTCTGCCAGATGGCATCTGCCGTTCCTCTGTACCAGTAACTGTTCTCCGCTGTCACAGTCGGTGTGAAAATATATAAGCCGCCCTGCTTTCTTCCGAAATCCCACCATTTGGATGAACTGAGGTGTTCATTTAAGGACCGTGAATTGTACTGCGTCAGCACTGCAACCTTCTGTACATGAGAGTTGGACATGTTGCTCAATGAAAAATCAATGCTTCGGTAGCTTCCTGCCACCGGCATGGCCGCAATGGCACGCTTGCTGGACAGTTCTTTCATTCTGTGATTGTTGCCGCCCGCTAAAATGATTCCTATTGCTCTCATGTTCTATCACCCGCCTTAATCAAAGTCTCGCCGCTTGCAAGTATTCCGTCCGGATAGTCCGCTTCTTCCGTCTTACCGGAAATCGCAGTGTTAAGACCGATCTGAACATTTGCCGGAATCTCTGTCTTCTCTCCAATCGTTACCAGACCATAGGAGTATACCTTTGGATTTACTTTGTTCGGAATATTTTCTCCCACACCCAGCTTACAGTTCTCACCGATCACGACTTCTTCTGCAATGATGGACTTGTCCACCGTACAGCCAGGTCCGATCACAGTGTCTTTCATAATGATCGAGTCACGTACCACTGCTCCCTTTCCAATGGTAACACCTGCTCCGATCACAGATCCTATCACCGTTCCTTCAATCGTAGAATTGCCGCAGACAATACTGCGCTCAATAAATCCATCCTCCGATACGTAAAGGGGCGGTAACGCATCACTCTTGGTATAGATCTTCCAGAATTCTTCATACAGGTTAAATTCCGGTATGATATCGATCAGCTCCATGTTGGCTTCCCAGTAAGATCCAAGAGTTCCTACATCTTTCCAGTATCCGTTGTACTCATAAGCAAACAACCGCTCGCCCCGTTCCAGGCAGTCTGGCAGGATATGCTTTCCGAAATCACATCCCGGCACGTCCTTCATGCGGATCAGTGCTTCTCTCAATACTTTCCACGTAAAAATATAGATTCCCATGGATGCCAGATTACTTCTCGGCTTCTCCGGCTTCTCTTCAAATTCATTGATCTGTCCGTTCTCATCTGTGATGACTACGCCAAATCTGCCCGCCTCTTCCCACGGAACCGGCATGCAGGCAATCGTCACTGCTGCGTTATTCTCTTTGTGATAATCCAGCATCACTTCATAATCCATCTTATAAATATGGTCACCTGACAAAATCAGGACATATTCTGGATTATATGTATCAATATAGTCAATGTTCTGGTAAATGGCATTAGCTGTGCCGGAATACCAGTCACTTCCGGCGCTTCTCTCATATGGTGAGAGAATAGTTACTCCTCCGTTGTTACGATCCAGATCCCACGGCATTCCGATCCCGATGTGTGTGTTCAACCGCAGAGGCTGGTACTGAGTAAGTACACCAACCGTATCGATCCCGGAATTGATGCAGTTGCTCAATGGAAAGTCAATGATCCGGTACTTGCCGCCAAAGGCAACTGCAGGTTTTGCAACCTTTGCAGTAAGTACGCCCAATCTGCTTCCCTGACCGCCGGCTAACAACATGGCTATCATTTCTTTTTTAATCACGCTATCACCTCTTGATGCAAACATTATAATGCTTTGATGTCTGTATTATAGCATACCTTTTGTAAATAGTGAACATTTGCAAAGAAAAACATTCATCGTTTTTTAACATTTTTCGACAGTTTTTTCTTGTTTTTGATAAATTTTCATCTTGTTTTCGTCATTTTTGCTATATGATTTCATGCTTTTTTGTTCAAAATGATATTACCCGGTCTTTTCTGACAGAAGTGCGTTGATTTTTCTTCTGAAGACGATATAATAATAGGAAAAAACAGAAATGAGGATTTCTTATGTATCAGATAAATTTTGACTCACCGGTACATGTACATTTCATCGGTATCGGAGGCATCAGTATGAGTGGTCTGGCTGAAGTTCTGCTTCAGGAAGGCTTTACCATCTCAGGTTCTGACAGTCAGCGTTCCGAACTGACCAGACATCTGGAAGAGAAGGGAGCAACTGTCTTCTACGGACAGACTGCCGACAATATCAAACCAGGCATCGATGTGGTCGTCTACACTGCTGCCATCCATCCGGATAATGCTGAGTTTGCCGCTGCCAGATCCGCCGGCATTCCCATGCTGACCAGAGCTGAACTGCTGGGTGAGATCATGCGTAACTACAAGACAGCCATCGCCGTTGCCGGTACTCACGGAAAGACTACTACCACTTCCATGATCTCCATGATCCTTCTGGAAGCACAGGCAGATCCTACCATCTCCGTGGGTGGTATCCTGCCGGAGATCGGTGGAAATATCCGCGTCGGCAGATCAGATCTGTTTCTGACCGAAGCATGTGAGTACACCAACAGCTTCCTGTCCTTTTTCCCGACTGTGGACGTGATCCTGAACATTGAGGAAGACCACCTGGATTTCTTCAAGGATCTTGCCGATATCCGCCACTCCTTCCATCGTTTTGCAGAACTGCTCCCGGCACACGGGCTGCTGGTAATGAATGGCGAAATCAAGAACATAGACGAGATTACCAATGGTGTGGATGCTGATCTGGTCACATACAAAGTGTCCGGCGAGGCAGATTACACCGCTTCCGATATTACCTATGACAGACAGGGCTGCGCATCCTTCACACTGGTTCACAAAGGAACCCCTGTAGGACCGGTAGAGCTTCATGTACCAGGTATCCACAACGTATCCAATGCATTGGCTGCCCTGGCGACCACCATGGAACTTGGCTTTGATTTCAAGACTGCTTCCGAAGGTCTGGCTATGTTCCACGGAACAGACCGTCGTTTCCAGTACAAAGGAGAAGTGAACGGTGTCACCATTATCGATGATTATGCCCATCATCCGTCCGAGATCCGGGCAACTCTGAAAGCTGCTGCCAATTATCCGCATCGTGAGATCTGGTGTGTGTTCCAGCCTCACACCTATACCCGTACCCGCGCATTCATGCACGAGTTTGCGGAAGCACTTTCCCTTGCCGACCATGTAGTACTGGCAGAGATCTACCCGGCCAGGGAAACTGACAACCTGGGAATCAGCTCCAGAACTCTGCAGGCAGAACTGCATAAAATAGGAAAAGACTGCGATTACTTTTCCACATTTGAAGAGATTGAAGAATTTTTATTAAAAAATTGTATGCACGGTGATCTGTTGATAACTATGGGTGCCGGAGATGTGCTGAAAATCGGGGAAAATCTACTTCAGAGATAAAGTTATCCACATTATCCACATGTTTATCAACATAATATGCTGCATAAACATGTGGATTTTTTCGTGGAAAACAGATTTACATAATACATTTCGACACCATTCGACAAATTCTTGAAAATCCTTGTATTTCCGGTCATTTTTTGTCGAAACAGGTTTCCCATAAATGTAACTATCCACCAAGTTATCCACATTATCCACATTTCCTCAAAAGTATCCCCAGAGGAAAGTGTGGGCTATTTCTTTTTTGGATAAGCTGTGCTATACTCCGTAATAGGTGGAGGATACTGATTTATGAGTCATTTTACGTTAACAACCGGCGCTTCTGTCGGTACAACTTCTATTTCCAATATTTTCCTGGATGAATATATGCCGGGAGCTAATGGTGAATATGTGAAGGTCTATCTGTACCTGGTTCGTTCGCTTGGCGACAGCACCAGAGAGCTGTCTGTGATCGGTCTGGCAGATGTACTGGACTGTACGGAAAGTGACATTCTCCGCGCGTTTAAATACTGGGAAAAGCAGGGATTGTTGAAGCTGGAGTGCAATGCCTCCAATGTGCTTCTTGGCATCTATCTTTGTGAGCCGTCCCACTTACGAACTACTGGTCAGCCCGACAGACAGGCCTCTGTCGCCACCCCCGGTTCTTCTCCTGTCGTTCCTTCTGTTGCTTCTGCATCTGCCGTACCGGAACGTAAGGCATACAGCCGGGATCAGTTACGCGAGTTCACTTCTCAGTCTGACTGCAGACAGCTTTTATTTGTCTGCGAACAGTATATGAAAAAGACGCTGACGCCATCCGAGATTGAGACATTGCTCTACTTCTACGATCAGCTCCATTTTTCTGTGGATCTGGTGGAGTATCTGGTAGAGTATTGTGTCTGCAAGGGAAGCAGCAGCATTCATTATATCGAAAAGGTAGGTCTAGCCTGGGCAGAGGCAGGAATCACCACCGTCTCTCAGGCCAAAGAACGGACTACCACTTACCGGCGCAATACTTTCGCTATTATGAAGGCCTTCGGCATCAACGACCGTAATCCGGTCCAGCCGGAGCTTGACTATATCGAAAAATGGCTGGGAACTTATGATTTCACCCTGGATCTGGTTCTGGAAGCCTGCCGCCGGACCATGGATCGTCTGCACAAACCGAATTTTGACTATGCGGACAAGATCTTACAGAGCTGGTCTGAAAAGAAAGTACATACACTGGCAGATGTGGAACGACTGGATCAGGAACATCAGAAGAAGAACAGTACCCGAAAGAAGCCATCCGCTGCCAGGGCAACCGGATTCACCAATTTCCAGCAGCGTGACTATGATTTTGACAAGCTGGAAGAGATGCTGCTTCAAAGCCAGAAATAACAGGAGGATCACATGCCGCTTACCAATAAACAGTACGATACGATCATGCGGGAATATGACCGTCGCCAATATCAGGATTACCGGCTTCAATGTACCCGGATCGATCAGATCTACGAACAGATCCCCAGGATCCGTGAGATCGACTCAGAGATCTCTGCCTGCAGTCTTCGTCAGGCGGAGCGGATGATCGACCAGGAACCAGGGGCCATGAAGTCCTTAAAGGACGAGCTGGCACTGCTCAAAGCTGAAAAGGAAGGACTTCTTCTATCCGCCGGTTATCCTGCTGACTATCTTAAGATGCATTATACCTGTCCGGAGTGCAAAGACACCGGTTATATCGGCCGCAAAAAGTGCCATTGCTTTTTACAGCAGGAGATCCGTCTGCTCTATTCTTCTTCCCATCTGGATCAGATCCTGGCAGAAGAGAACTTTTCCCATCTGTCTTATGATGTCTATGATGAGGAGCAGAAGCAGATCATGCCGGAGATCATCCGTACCTGCCATCAGTTTGTAAATGGATTTGATCAGGAATTTAAGAATATTCTGTTCTATGGTTCCGTAGGAACCGGAAAGACCTTTTTATCCAACTGTATCGCCAAAGAGCTTCTGGATACGGGACATTCCGTAATCTATTTTACATCCTTTCAGCTCTTCGAGCTTCTGTCCATCGGAGCACCTGCAGATAAGTGGAATCTGCACCAGCAATATGAAGCTCTGCTGGACAGCGATCTGCTGATCCTGGATGATTGCGGAACGGAAGTTTCCAATACGTTTACTGTGTCCAGGCTGTTCCAGCTTCTAAATGAACGGGCACTGTTGAGAAAGTCAACGATCATCTCCACGAACCTGTCCATCCGGGAATTCCGTGATGTGTACAGTGAACGTATTTTTTCCAGGATCACCAGTTCGTACACTTTGCTTAAACTGACCGGCAGTGATATCCGGATTCGCCGGAAAATCAACCGAACTTTGTGAAATTCCTTGACTCTGTATCACAGGAAATGTTATAACCATTGAAGTAGATCTATATAGGTATTTACATATTCGGAGCTATTCATGAGGCAGGCTCTGAATATACGATTATTTTTATACATTTTGGAGGGCATATTATGATTCAGCAGCGCAGTGAACGTGTTCTTGAGACGATCCCGGTAGGATCCCTTGGCATCATTCCTCTTCCCAGTTGTAAAGAACTGGGTGATAAGGTCAATGATTATCTGGTGCAGTGGCGGAAAGAAAGCGCCAACGAGCACAAGGATAACATTGCATTCCAGGGCTATGAGCAGGAATCTTTCCTGGTAGGAGCAAAGATTCCCCGTTTTGGTTCCGGTGAAGCAAAAGGAATTGTTCAGGAATCTGTCCGCGGACGTGATCTTTATCTGATGGTAGATGTATGTAACCACAGTCTGACTTACAGCCTTGCAGGCCATACCAATCACATGTCACCTGATGACCATTATCAGGATTTGAAACGTATTATCGCTGCCTGTGGAGGAAAAGCAAGACGTATTACTGTTATCATGCCATTTCTCTATGAGAGCCGTCAGCATAAACGTTCTGCCCGTGAGTCACTGGACTGTGCACTGGCTCTGCAGGAGCTGGTATCTATGGGTGTGGACAATATCATCACCTTTGATGCGCATGACCCGCGTGTACAGAATGCAATCCCGCTGTCTGGTTTTGAGACTGTACAGCCTGCTTACCAGTTTATCAAGGCACTGCTCTCCAACGTAAATGACATTCAGGTAGACAGTGAGCATCTGATGGTCATCAGCCCTGATGAGGGTGGTACCAGCCGTGCAGTTTATCTGGCAAATGTGCTGGGTGTAGACATGGGTATGTTCTACAAACGCCGTGATTATACGAAAGTAATCAATGGACGCAATCCAATCGTTGCCCATGAGTTTCTGGGCAGCAATGTAGAAGGAAAAGATGTTCTGGTCATTGATGACATGATCTCCTCCGGTGAGAGCATGATTGATGTAGCAAGAAAGCTGAAAGCCCTTCATGCGAAACGAATCTTCCTGTATTCCACCTTTGGTCTGTTCACCAATGGTATGGAAAAATTCGATGAGGCTTACAAAGAAGGATTGTTCTATCGCGTACTGACTACCAACCTGGTATATCAGACCCCGGAGCTTCTGTCCCGCGAATATTACATCAGCTGCGACATGAGCAAATACATCGCTCTTCTGATCGACACGCTGAACCATGATGCATCTGTCAGTGATCTTCTTGATCCCTACGAAAGAATCCACCGTTTCCTTGATCGGTACAAGAACGGACAGGTATAATAAAGGGGCTGCCGCAAATGCAGGATGCATTTTGCGGCAGTCTTTTTTGAATCATATAGAAAACGACTGTTTTTGCGTCGTGAAAGGAATTATATGCCCAATTTTATCTTCATTTCCCCGGCCTTTCCCGGCAATTATGAAAATTTCTGTGTTGCCCTGAGGGCAAACGGTGTCAATGTCCTCGGCATCGGAGACACCCCTTATGACTGTCTGTCTCCGCGCCTGAAGAGCGCGTTGACCGAATATTACCGGGTAGAAAATATGGAAAACTATGACGAGATGTTCCGTGCTGTTGCATTTTTATCCTTCCACCATGGAAAGATCGATTACCTGGAGAGCAACAACGAATACTGGCTGACCCAGGATGCAAGACTTCGGGAAGATTTTCATATTACTACCGGTCTTCAGCCCAAAGATATGGACCTGATCAAATACAAATCAAAGATGAAAGCCGGTTACGAAAAAGCCGGCATTCCCTGTGCACGTTACCATCTAATCTCTGACCTTACATCGGCACAGAACTTCATCAGGGAAGTCGGATACCCTGTGATCGTAAAACCAGACTGCGGTGTCGGTGCCAATGACACCTGGAAACTCACCTGCGAAGCGGAGCTTCTTGACTTTTTCCGCCATCTTCCATCCATTCCATATATTATGGAAGAATATGTTCCCGGAGAGATCTGCTCTTATGATGCAATTGTAAACAGCAAGGGAACTCCCCTTTTCGAAACCGGCAATATCACACCGATCTCCATTATGGACTGTGTGAACGACCATAACTCCATTAAATTCTATATTGTAGATCAGCTGGCCGAAGACCTGAAAGCCTGCGGACGTGCCTGCCTGAAGGCTTTTAAAGTGCACAGACGCTTCGTGCATCTGGAGTTTTTCCGTCTGCTGGAAGACCATCCGTACCTTGGCAAAAAAGGCCAGGTTGTAGGTCTGGAAGTCAATATGCGTCCTTCCGGCGGACCTACCCCGGATATGATCAATTTTGCCTATAACATCAACTGCTATCAGTACTATGCGGATATGATGATCTATGATAAACTACGCCATAAAACCAAGACTTCGCCTGCCTTCTGCGTCTATGTAGGCCGTTGGAAAGAGCATCCTTATGCACATACTCACCAGGAGATTCTTGAACACTGGGACAAATATCTGAAGGTTTCCGAGGAACTTCCGGAAGTACTTGCACATGGCATGGGCAATTATATGTATCTGGCAAGATTTGAATCCAAAGAGCAGATGGACACCTTCTGTCAATATGCGTTGGAGATCAAAGAGCCGGAAGTTTTACCGGAAATACCGGTAAAGAAGACAACTCGAGTCCGTAAAACTGCAGGTGCGAAACGATCTTCTAAAATTTCGCAGAAAGGATCTGAAAATTCATGATAGAAATACAGGAAACAAGCTGGTACAGTGACCGGCTTGGGCGGGAGATGCCCGTAAAACGTTATGGAACCAAAGGAAAACCCTGTCTGGTCATTCCTTCTCAGGACGGTAAACATAATGACTTTGAGAGCTTTGGCATGGTAGAAGCCTGCAGACCTTTTATCGAAAATGGAAGACTTCAGTTGTTCTGCGTGGACACTATTGATGCAGAGACCTGGTCCTGCACCTGGAAAAATCCCAGAGACCGGATCTTCCTGCATGAGAAATGGATGCAATATCTGTTCTGCGAAGTACTTCCCTTTATGAAACAGGCTGCTCCCGGACAATTATCCATGACCATGGGATGCAGCATGGGCGCATTTCATGCAGCTAATCTGTTTTTCCGTTTTCCTGACCAGTTTGATGCAACCATCTGTTTAAGCGGTGTCTATGACGCTGCCAACATTCTGGGCGGCTATATGGATGATCTGGTGTACCTGAACTCTCCATACCATTGTCTCCAGCACATGCCGGAAGATCACCCGTATATGGCTCTGTACCGCAGAAGCCACATGTATTTCTGCGTAGGCCAGGGTGACTGGGAGGACGAACTGCTGGCAGATACCCGCAAGCTGGACAGCGTACTGAAAGCAAAAGGCATCCCTGCATTTGTAGATTACTGGGGATATGATGTAAGCCATGACTGGTGCTGGTGGCAGAAACAGGCTGCTTATTTTCTTGGAAAAATCTTGTAATGTTCACAGAATCTACATTTGACTTTCGATCTGACGAATCTTAAAATGAAACATATGTAGAATAGCGAAAGGAATAATGAAAATCATGAAAAAAATAACTGTATGGCTTCTGACCCTGGCATTTGCTGCAACAATGCTGGCCGGATGCGGAAGCAAAACTGATACTACGGATACTACCGAGACTACTGAAGCGACCTCTGCAGCTGACGAGACCAGTGATGGAGCCGCTGACACAGCAGACACCTCTGAGGACGGAGAACTGCTCACAGGTCTTCATCATGTGACCATCGATGTGCAAGACTATGGCACGATTTCTCTGGAACTGGATGCAGATACTGCCCCGATTTCTGTAACCAACTTTATCAATCTGGCAAATGAAGGCTTCTACGATGGTCTGACTTTCCATCGTATCATCTCCGGATTCATGATCCAGGGCGGCGATCCCAATGGAAACGGAACCGGCGGTTCTGAGAAGACTATTAAAGGCGAGTTCTCTGCAAACGGTGTAGAAAATGATATTTCTCATGTGAGAGGTGTCATCTCCATGGCACGTGCCAATGACCCGGACAGCGGATCTTCCCAGTTCTTCATCGTCCATGAGGACAGTACTTTCCTGGATGGCCAGTATGCAGCCTTTGGTCATGTAACCGATGGTATGGATGTGGTTGATGCCATCTGCGAGGCTGTACCGGTGCAGGACAATAATGGAACCGTTGCTGCAGCAGATCAGCCGGTGATCACCGCTGTTACGGTGGTTGATTAAGATAATAAAAGCTACTCACGAGTTGTATACTTATGAGTAGCTTTTTTATGTACTATGAATATTCGATAAAAATTGTGCAAATATTGTTCTACACAACACCCATGGCACTGCTGACCGCGGCACCGCAGGCTGCCTCTTCCTGGTAGATCGCCAGTGACAGTTCTGCGCCGAACATCTCACTGCTGATCTCCTGAAGCACTTGATTCTTTCTAAGACCATTACCGGATGCAACCAGATGGTTGACTTCAATGCCTGTAGCCTTATAGATGATCTGATACATATCATACAGCTCTTTGATCATGCCATGAAGCACCCCATAGGTCAGTCCTTCCGGAGTAAAATTCTCTTCACTTAAGTTCGTGATGCCACCGCGGATATCCGGATTGATTCTGGTTCCATTAAACCGTGTGGACACTTCCATCTTATCACTCTGCTCTTTTCCTTCACGAGCCATCTCTTCCAGAAGTCCATATAATGGCTCGTCATTTCCAGTAGCTCTCTTCATAAATCTACGGAAAAATTTCTCAAGGGTGGCATACGCTCTTCCACCGCACAGAGAAGCACCAACCAGAAGATATTTTCCATTTACAAATGGTCTTGCCTCGATTCCTTCTCCTGAGAACAACTGATCAGACAACACAGAGATCTGTCCGCCGGTTCCCATATTCAGAAGGATCGTATTCTCCCTGAATCCCACAGATCCAAGAAAGCTTGCCTGGTTGTCTCCCAGTGCAGCAGTTACCGGGATTCCCTTATACTTACCAAGTACTGCCACATCACCGGTCACTTCCGGGAGAATAGATGTATCCATTCCCAGCTGTTCCAGCACTGCTTTGCGGAACTCTCCTTTTTCACTGTCAAACAGATTCAGTCCAAAGCTTCCTGCATTGCTGGCATGCACCAGCGGAGTTTTTCTTCCGGTCAGCTTCATGCCAAGGTAATCTCCAATCGAACAGAAGGTCGCTGCTCCTTCTGGCACGATCCCTTTTCTGCAGTGATACAGATGGGTCACCAATCCAAAACCTGTGGACACGGTAAGTCCTGTTTTTTCGTATACTTCCTGAACAATGCTCTTACCGTCAAATTCCGGCTGCGCACCTCTTCCATCCTGCCAGGTATATAATGGGCTGACGCACTCCCCCTCGTTGTCCAGATACACGATTCCATGCATCTGTCCAGTCAGTCCAATACCCTCTACATCAGGAAATTCCTCCAGCAGTTCGTCCAGAAGCGCACATGCCTTTGTACGGATCAAAGCCACATCCTGGATCTGCTCCCACTCATGCTCAGCCTTGATAAAGCTGCCATTCTGAATCGTCTTCGCCTTCAGTACCTTTTTTGCTTCTGTATCAAGGACAACTCCACTGATCGTTGTTGTTCCGATATCAATTCCCGCCGCTCTCATCTTCCGTCTCTTCCCCCTTATCAGACAGATTTTCTTTTTCTTTTAATTCTTCTGCGCTGAGCTTCATGGCTCTTGCAAAGCCCGTTACGCATAAAAATAAACCAAATAATGCAAATACAGCCGCAATCGCAATGATCAGTGCCGGATTATCCGCCTGGATACCCTGATGCAGATCTCTGCCCATACTGTAAGCCGTGTAGATCAAATACGCTCCCAGCATCATTTTTACATATTGTCTCGTTCGCTGCTGTGTCAGTGTATCCGTCTCTCTTTTTTTCTTAAACATGGTCATTTTCCTTTGCAAACTTATTCATTGATATTTCAATAATACCTGAATTTTCAGTCTTTGTAAATAAGAGACAGGAATACCCAAAAGTATTCCTGTCTCTATAGAACTGCGTTGATAATATGTCCTTATTTGCTATGCTCTTCGTCATATTTATGGAAAGCATCTACCTTCGGCTGAGATGCGCATCCCGGCACAAATTCATTGGTAAGAAATGCATCTACGAACAGTTCTCTCTCTTTGTTTCCTGTGGTGAATGCACCCATGCACATGATATTTGCATCGTTGCTGAGTCTTGCCCTCTGAGCCGAATATACATCGGATACCAGCGCTGCATAAGCACCCGGGACTTTGTTTGCTGCGATAGATACACCGATTCCGGTTCCACAGATCAGGATTCCTCTATCATATTTTTTAGCTGCTACTGCCTCGCCAACTGCAATTGCAACATTAGCGTAGATTGGATCTTCACTTCCAAAATCAGTTACTTCGCCATATCCTTTTTTTGCAATATATGCGATTACTTCCTCTTTTGCTGCCTGTGCATTCGGGTCACATCCAATAGCAATTTTCATTTTATTTTCCTCCACTCTTCTCTTAGATCAGTTTTACTGAGACTCGTACTTTTTCTTTGCCATATGAATCAGGTCATTGAACTTATCAGCCTGCCATGCAGCACGTCCTACGAACAGACCATCGATAGATGGCTGAATGATCAACTCTTCTGCATTGCCTGGATTTACGCTGCCACCGTACAGTGCCGGGATCTCTCTTCCCTCTTCACCAAACAGCTCAACCAGGCAGTTCTTAATCTCTTTGTGCATTCTCTCTGCATAATCTGCAGTAGCCGGTGTACCATTGACACCGATAGACCATACCGGCTCATAAGCAACCCATACATGTCCAAGATCTTCTTTTTTCACTCCGGAAAGTCCAACCTTCAACTGAGTTCTCAGCACTTCCGGTCCCAGATCGTATTTCTTCTCTTCTGCAGTCTCACCGATGCACAGAAGAGTGGTGAAACCATGATCCAGTCCGCATCTTACCTTTTTGCTCTCATCCTCATCTGTCTCTCTGAACACATGCCTTCTCTCTGAATGGCCGATCATGACCAGCTTGATTCCAACTTCCTCAAGCATCAGCGGAGAAATTTCTCCGGTAAACTGTCCCTGCTCTTCCCAGCACATGTTCTGCGCACCAAGTTTTACATACTTCTGATCGATGGTTTTACCCACTCGCTCCAATGATGTGTAAGACGGGATGATGAAAAGCTCGATCTCGTCTCTGCTGATGTCTGAAGTAAGCTTAACCAGCTCTTTCAGGTAATCCTCTGTCTGCTGGATTCCTTTATACATCTTCAGGTTACTTCCAAAATAAAGTTTTTTCATGATATCTGTTTTCGCTCCGTTTCTGCTTATTCCATCTTATCTTCCACATATTCTCTCATGCCCTGGAAAATCAGCCATACAGAAGTTGCTCCCGCATCCTGATGTCCGATCGCACGCTCAAGAAGGGATTTGGCACGTCCGAATTTTGCTACATACTTCTTCGTGTCTTCTACTCCCTGCTTTGCAGCCACTTCCGCTGCTTTCAATGCATCCAGCAAGGAATTATCTGCATTTGCTTCCAGTGCATCTGCTGCAGGCACAAGTGCATCAACCATGGTCTTGTCTCCAACTTCCGCTTTTCCACGTTCCTGGATCGCATGCAAAGATTTCCGTTCCATTGCAGCCAGTTCTTTGGCTTTGATAGCTTCCTTCGGCTCCATGTCTTTGGCTCCTGCCAGATACAGACTTCCGAAAATAACGCCGCTTGCTCCACCCATGGAGTTCAGCATCTCGGTTCCGGCTGCCTCAAACAGTTTATATACATCTGTCTCTCCAGCCATCTTAAGCAACCGTTTCTTCGCTTTCTTCATACCGCCGTACATGCCGATTCCATGATCACCATCACCGATAGCACTGTCGATCTCCGTCAGATATTCCTTTTTCCCCATTACCTTATCTGCCACATAGATCAGCATATTGCGAGTATCTTCTCCGTTCAGTTCTTCCAGAACACCAGACTTACTTCTGGTAATCTCCGTTACCACGTTCTCTTCCTCTTCTTCAATCAGCTCGTCCTCGTCAGCCTCTTCTGCTTTTACGACGGTTCCCACGCTGCCTTTTGCATAGTATGGAGAATAACACGGAGCATCATAATATTTCTTCAGTTCATCATCCATTCTCATGAAGGAGATGGAGAATCCGCCCATTTCCTGAGAAGTAACATAGGATTTAATATCTGCATCATATACTTTGATCTGATCCTTATGAAGAAGTCTGTACAGATCATAATATACAATGTTCAGTTCCAGAAGAGGTGTGGAGCCCAGTCCATTTACAAGAACTGCAACTTCGTCCCCTTCCTTCAGATCCATCTCTTTTTTCAGCTCAGCATACATGCGATCCACGATTTCTTCTGCCGGAGCCATCTTTGCACGTTCAATCCCCGGTTCACCATGAATACCCATGCCGTATTCCATCTCATCATCTGCCAGCTCAAACGTCGGTTTCTCATTACCTGGCAATGTACACGGAAGTGTGGCAATACCGATGCTGTTTACATTATCTCTTGCCTTTTCTGTAATACGAACCACTTCGTCCAGATCAAATCCAGCATCACATGCAGCTCCTGCAACTTTGATCACGAACACATCTCCTGCGATTCCACGTCTGTCCGGGATTCTCTCCTTCGGTGCAGATGCCAGATCATCCCACACACGCACATGCGCCGTCTTGATACCCTCAGTCTGCAGAAGCTCCTCTGCCATATCAAAGTTCAGATTGTCACCTGCATAGCATCCATATACAAACAGAACGCCTTTTCCCTGATCTACTGATTTTGCTGCTTCTTTGATCAACTGCGGATTGGGTGATGCACATACATTTCCACATGCAACTGCATCTGCAAGTCCGGCACCACAGAATCCCGAGAACATCGGCTCATGGCCGGAACCCCCTCCGACTACCAGTGCAACTTTCTTTTCTCGGTGTCCTCTGTAATAAAAAGCATTAAAACCATCTACTTTTTTGTAAAAACTCTTATATGCTGTCAAATACCCCAGGAGCATCTCATCTACTACATTGGAGACATCCTTATTCAAAATCTTCTTCAAATACCCATCCTCCTAAATACCGTTGCTGTGAAAAAAATGCACCTCCAAATACAGGCTGCTGTCTGGAGGTGCATCATCTTTACTACATTATTCCATTACATAACCACCGCAGAGCAGATGACGAACCGGCTCGTCCTCTTCAATTGAATGATGGGTCTCCTCAGAGAAATGATTATCTTTTGCATCATCATTTACTTTGGATACTTCACCAACGATCAGCTCTCCGCCTTCTGCATAGAACCGATGATAGATATAAGGTGTTAAGGTAATGCTGTTACCATTGGTTACTTTAACAACGCCGCCTGCTGGTACTGTTACTTTCATACCGTCGCAGTAAACAGTTACATCTGACTCATAATCTACTGCATATCCTTCAGATTCCGGTTTGGAATTCCATACCTCTACACAAAGGGTTCCACCACATCTGTTGATGATATCCTCAGTTTTCTCATAATGGAAGTGACGCGGAAGGATCTGGCCATCTTTCATAGCGATGAGTTTCTCACAATACGGACGGGTCATATCCCCCATAACTCCGTTTCTCATTGTTCCAAGAACAGCACCGATCTTATCAAAATCTCCACTGCCGTAATCTGTTACGTCCCATCCAAGACCTACAGAAGTCATACGCTCAGTCAGGTCTTTTTTTGCTTCCCACTCTTCCGGAGTCCAGTAGAAGAAATCCGGGATCTGGAAATTCATACGTTTGCAAAGGTCCATTGCCCATTCAATGTTTGCATTAATTACAGAACGTTTCATTTTTATTTACCCCCTATGTTGAAAAAGGGAGCGATTCTGTCCGGATAGGAAGAACCGCTCCTTTCCTGTCAGTCTGTTAATTACAGAGTGTAATATTTAACTTTGTCATCAGAACCAAACAGTTTAATCTTATGACGAGCAACCTCTCTCATTGCTTCCAGAGCTTCCGGATACAGCTCGAACGGCTCTCTTACCTTCGGGTCATTAGCCAGAACAACTCTCAGTTTCTGATACAGAGCATCTTTGATATCGGAAGAAATGTTGATCTTGTTGATACCAAGCTTAGCAGCCTCACCGATCTCTTTATCCGGGTTACCAGAACCGCCGTGCAGTACCAGCGGAACGTTAACAACTTTCTTGATCTCTTTGAGAAGTTCAAGTTTCAGCTCCGGCTTGAATCCCTTCGGATACAGACCGTGAGCGGTTCCGATTGCAATTGCAAGACAGTCGCAGTTGGTCTCCTCTACGAACTTAACAGCCTCTTCCGGTTTGGTGTAAATGATGTTGGTAGCACCACCTGCAACTTCTGTATCGTTGTCGGTGCTTCCGATGGTACCAAGCTCTGCCTCTACAGATACTCCCAGCGGATGAGCCAGCTCAACAACTCTCTTGGTGATAGCTACGTTGTCCTCGAAGCTCTCGTGAGAAGCATCGATCATAACAGAAGTAAATCCGTCTCTGATAGCTCTCTCGATATCTTTCAGTCCGGAGTGATCCAGATGGATAACACACGGGATCTTGGTGTCATTCGCTGCTTTGATTACCTGCTGGATAAATGCATCGCCCTGGAATTTTAACTCGAGCGGATGGATAGCCAGGATAACCGGGGACTTCTGAGCCTCGCACTCTGCGATGATGCCTGTCAGCATCTGACCGGTACCAATATTGAATGCCGGGATAGCAAAGTTGTGCTCATTGGCTACAGCCAATAACTCTTTCATGTTCATTAACATAGTTCTTTTCCTCCTAATACTTATATAATTTTGCTATTTATAAGTTCTTTTCTTTATGGTTATATGATAAAATTTTTTTTCATGAATGTCAAGTCATTTTCCCAATATTTTTATTTTTCACGAAATATTTTTTCATATTCCTTGCACATTCAAAGTACTTCCATTATAATATTTCGTATAAAAAATAAGGAAGAAGGTATTCAAATGAAAAATCCGAATCGTAACTATTTTGGCCATGAAAGCCAGCTTTACCGTGTGGAAGAACACCGTCTCATTGGGGGAAAAGGAGACAACATGCGGCTGTTTGAGGTTAACAATGGAAGCGGACTGGAGTTCACGATCTGCGCAGACCGTTCTGCAGATATCTCACGTCTGTCTTACCAGGGTATTAACCTGTCTTATTTCTCTGTGTGTGGATACGCAGCACCGACCTACTATGATAAGACCGGCCTGAACTTTCTTAAATCCTTCAACTGTGGATTCCTGACTACCTGTGGTGTACAGTCCATGGGATCTCCTTCCGAATATGAAGGAACTGAATATGGTCTTCACGGAACCATGTCTCATACTCCAGCGGATCAGGTATCTTATGATATCTCAGAGAATGGCGATATTACTGTTACTGCTAAGATGACAGATGCGTGCATCTTCAATCAGAAGATCTCCCTGGTCAGAACTTATCACTGTGCTTACGGCAGCAACGAACTGACCATTGAAGACACCTTCAAGAACGAAGGAAGCAAGGATGAGCCATTCCTGCTGCTCTATCATATGAACATGGGATATCCGCTGTTAAGTGAAAGCTCTTTGGTATATATTTCCTCCGCTAAAGTAGTTGCACGAAATGAAGCAGCAGAGCCTGAAGTTGATCAGTGGAACAAGATGATCCCACCCGTTGCCAACTATGATGAACGCTGCTTCTATCATACCTTTGAAGGTGAACAGGCAACCGCCAAGATCTACAACCCGGATGTTCAGAAAGGTCTGGCAATCTCCTTTGATCCGCGTCTTCTTCCTGTTATGTGTGAGTGGAAGATGATGGGAGAGAGAGATTATGTTCTTGGTCTGGAACCAGCTAATAATTATCTGGAAGGTCGTAAATACCTGGAAGAGAACCATATGATGACCACTCTGAAAGCAGGCGGAACCTTCCACAATAAGATCACTGTTACATTCTTTGACAAACAGGCCGACTGGGAAGCTGCCAGATAAAAATTCTTCATTTATTTTAATATAACTTTAAAAGCAGGTGTGTTCAGAATCCTGAACACACCTGCTTTTTATGTACTTAATCTGTATTCAACCTACGATTGAATTATTTTGCAAGATACTCGTCTACGTTCTCAGAGGTAACAAGTACGAACGGTACAGTGTAGTTTTTCTCAACGGTTTCGCCCTTGATAGCAGCTACGATTGCATCGATACCAGCGTTAACCTGTCCAGGTGCATCCTGAAGTACGGTTGCGCCAAGCTCGCCATCTTTGATCATCTGCAGCGGTCCCTGGTTTCCATCAACACCGATACAAACGATATCGGAACGGCCTTTTGCGTTACACTCAGCCTGAGCTGCGGAAGACATATCGTCGTTATCGCAGATAACAGCTTTCAGATCATCGCCATACTGTGCAAGATAATCATCAACAGTATTTACAGCTTTGGAAGCATCCCAGTCACACGGAACGTCTGCTGCTTTGGTCCATTTAGAATCTTTCTCGATGGTATTAGCAATACCTTCGCCACGCTGGATCTGTGCGGAGTTACCAATGATACCCTGGCAATGAACGAATACGCCACCTTCCGGAGCCTTCTCCATTACATAGTTACCCATCAGCTCACCAGCATATACATCATCAGATCCTGCAAATGCAAGTGCTGCGGTATCAGTGCTGTCAGTAGCAGAGTTAACAACTACAACGCCGATTCCAGCCTCTGCCATAGAGGTTACAGCCGGGTCAGATGCGGTAGACTCTGCCGGAAGGATGATTACATAGTCACATGGATAGTTAATGCAGTCCTGAGCAAGGTCACACTGTTTAGCTCCGTCAGTGTTTCCATCAAGGATACCGGTCCACTCGTCGATGGTTCCGTCTGCTACCAGAGCGTCAAGTCTTTCCTGAGCTGCTCCGTTCAGGGTTGCATGGAATACGTCTACGGTGTTTTTGGAGATATAACCAACGATGATCTTTCCATCCCCATTCAGATCTCCGCCAGCTACTGCAGTGTCAACTGCTGCATCTGCTGCTGCATCTGCATCTTCAGTTGCTGCTGCATCTTCGGTTGCTGCGTCAGTTGTGGTATCAGCTGCTGCGTCTTTAGATCCGCATGCTACCAGGCTCATTGCCATTGCAGATACCAGGAGTGTTGCTACAATTTTCTTTTTCATGTCTTTCCCTCCATAAGAAAAATTTGTTTTATAAATAACCTGGATCAACCAGTTTATTCCAATATGAAATTTTTATGTATTACTTATCTGTTCTTCTTGTTGATTACCATATCAAGCAATACGGCCAGGATGATGATAATACCTTTGGTCATATACTGATAGTAGGAACCGATGTTCAGGAAGTTCATACCATTGTAAATACATCCGATGATGACTGCACCAAGGAGTACACCAGGAGCGGTTGCAATACCACCTGCGAAAGAAGTACCACCAAGTACGCAGGCTGCAACTGCGTCAGTCTCGTAAGCAACACCTATATTAGACTGTGCAGAACCGGTCTTACTTGTGAAGATAACACCTGCAATACCAGCCAGCAGACCAGAGATGGTGTAGCAAAGAGTTTTGGTCCAGAATACGTTAACTCCAGATGCGATCGCTGCATTTACATTACCGCCGACTGCGAATACATAACGACCAAATTTGGTCCAGTGCATTACAATATACATGATGATGGATGCAACTACCATGTAGATGATCGGATACGGAATACCTGCCAGTGTACCGGAGTAGATATTCTTGAATGCCGGGGATGCCATAGACATTCCCTGTCCATCAGAGATGATCTGTGCAATCGATCGGATAACCAACTGTGTCGCCAACGTTACAACGAATGCGGCCATGTCGAATTTTGCAACCAGGAAACCATTTACAAGTCCAAACACAGTAGCTGCAAGTACTGCAAGCACTACGGAAAGTCCGATATTCATGCCGCGAACTACGATAAACTGTCCCAGTAATACGGATACCAATGCCAGCTGCGGTCCAACGGAAAGGTCGATACCGCCGGTGGTGATACAGAGACACATACCATAAGCAATCAGACAGTTAACAGAGATCTGTGTTAATACGTTCAGGATGTTACTGGGATACAGGAATCTCGGTTTCATAACTCCGATCACCAGGATCATAAAAATAAGGATAACTCCGATTCCATATTTTCCCATGAACATACGGAATCCATCTGTTTGATAAAATTTCTTCTTTGTTGATTCAGACATTCTTCTATCTCCTCCTATCTATTCTGTGCAAATGCCATCTCAAGCATTTCTTTCTGCGTAATGTTATTAGCCAAAATTTCACTTCTGTCTACAATACCATTGATGGTTCCTTCATGATATACAAGGATTCTGTCACTCATACCCATTACTTCAGGAAGCTCAGAGGAAATCATGATGACTGCCATTCCTTTTGCAGCAAATTCACACATCAGGCTATGAATATCGGATTTAGCACCTACGTCTACACCTCTGGTCGGCTCATCCAGGATCAGAACCTTCGGATTCGCCATGATCCATTTAGCAAGAACTACTTTCTGCTGGTTTCCACCACTCAGTGAAAATCCATTGTGTTCGATGCTGGCTGCTTTGACTGTCAGTTTATTAGCAGCCTCCTGACATTCTTTGATCTCTCGCTTCTGATTGAGCAGGAGACCTTTCTGTTTCTCTGGAAGGTTCGGAAGAGAAATATTCTCTCGAATAGATCTCAGCAGACACAGACCATAATTCTTTCTGTCTTCATTTACCATACAGATACCTTTTTTAATGGCATCTCTCGGGTTCTTATTCTTTATTTCTTTTCCATCCAGGTACATCTTACCAGATTCCAGCGGATCCAGACCAAAGATTGCTCTCATGGTCTCACTTCTTCCGGATCCAACCAGGCCGGAGATACCAAGAATCTCACCTGCATGTACTTCAAAGCTGATATTGTGGAATCCCTTTCCGCAAAGATTCTCAACCTTGAACACCACATCACCGATCTTACAGTCCACTTTCGGGAAGACGCTCTTAACATCACGTCCTACCATCATGGAGATCAGTTCATCTCTTGTAACACCATCAAGACTTCTGGTGTTTACATAGGTACCATTTCTGAATACAGATACGCTGTCGCAGATTTCGAAAATCTCTTCCATACGGTGGGAGATGTAGATGATCGCAACACCTTTCTTCTTCAGATCTCTGATTACATTGAACAGTCTGTCTGTCTCTGTGGAATCCAGAGAAGATGTAGGCTCGTCCATGATGATCAGTCTGGAATCACAGGATACTGCCTTGATGATCTCGACCATCTGTACCTGTGCCAGTGTCAGTTCTTTCATTTTAGTAGTAGCCGTATACGGAACATTAAACTGATCCAGGATCTCCTGACACCGTTTGTTCTGTGCCTTCTTATCCAGAAAAATTCCTTTTGTATTTTCACGTTTCAGGAAAATACTTTCTGCTACCGTCAGATGCGGCTCCGGATTCAGTTCCTGATGGATCATGGAAATACCACTGTTCAAAGCATCTACCGGACCTTTTGCCTGATACGGTTTTCCTTCAAACTCCATCGTTCCTGCATCCTGTTTGATGAGTCCGATCACACATTTCATCAGTGTGGATTTACCTGCACCGTTTTCTCCCAGCAGTGCATGTACTTCACCCGGTTTCACATGTAATTGGACATCTTTCAAAGCCTGAGTACCACCAAAGGCTTTTGAAATACCTTCGCAATTAAGAATATACTCGCTGTTCCCCAATACCGTTCTCTCCTTCTCTTAAAAATCTTTTCGTACCACCCAATATAGCTTCTAAGCTTTGTAATATCTGTCCTCCCTTTTCATCTTCTACCTGGCAAAAGCAAATTGAACTCCAGCAACAAATGTATCGCCCAAACCAATCGTACAGGCTGGTTTTTCCATATATCTGGAAGGTACAAGATATACCTTTCTATCCAGATGCATCTCTTCCAGTTCGTTGTAGAATCTCAATCCTGTCTCACTAAGTCCAAGTTTCAGACTCTCGCGGCACTCCTCCAGACTGCCATAATGTCCTACGCGGGCTCTGGTTCCTGAAAGAAGATTTCCAAGGGTAAGTGCCTTTTCAAGGTCGATACCATAGAGTTCGCTTCCATAATACATGGAGTAATCCTTGGTATGCATGATAATTCCCTGTACTTTATATCTCTTTATCAGGTGTTCCAATCCCTGCAGTACATCCTTCAGATCATCCTTGTCAATCTCGATTCCAAGCTCTCTTGTATGTGCAAGCAACTCTTCTTCATTCATTCCCATAATGTCGACATAATGAGAAATCTCTTTATATACAATATTCTTTACTTCCTGGCTGAGGTAATGAGCACTTTCAAAGTAGATCACACACTCCGGATTCTCTTCTTTTACTTTCTTGTAATGTGCTCCCAGCTCCTGCATTCTTCTCTCTGTAAGCTCTGGATCAATGATTGCATTGTATCCGCTCAGATTATAGGAAATAATGTGTTTTGCATTCTTTTCAATGTACTTTTTAAAATCTTCTGATACCACAATATCTTTATGGATGGTATCATAATCAAGGATCACACGATTTGCGATCGGCACAGTATAGCGTTTCCCATGAAGATTAAATCCATCACCCTTTGTATAGGAAAATACTACATGATATACCGGATCCCCCTGCTGGATCGTCTTCATCGGCACCTGCTTGTCACCAACAATCGTATTCAGACCTTCATAATCCATAAGGTCACATACCTGTTCACTCTTATCGGAAATGTGAGCGATCAGCGGCATTCCTACAGAAGCCATTGCGGCAGCTCCCTGTGCTCCGGTTCCGCCAAGGGAAAACTTATGTTCAAAATGCTCCAGCAGATATTCCACAACTTTGTAGTCGGTGATATCCGCCTCGCCACCCAGACCATTTGCCATATAGTAAGCAATGATTCTCGAAAAGCTTTCCAGATCCGTGATATTTTCATCTCCATCTCTGTAAATATCACCCTTTACATATGTATCTACCAGTTTGTTAAACTCGTCTTCATTATATGTAAGAAGAACATCCAGATCCGATGTGTAACCAAAGACAATCCTGTCTCCGGTCTCTTTACACTTTTCAATGTTTTCAGGAATCTCATTCAGATACTTTTCATAATGGTCCGTGTACGGCATCCTTTTCTCCCCCTCGCCTGTCTCCTAAATCTTATACTCAGCCAGCAGCGCTTCTATCATCTCAATATCTTCATCCAGCTTTCTCTTCTGTGCCACCAGATACAGCAAGGAATCCAATACTGCCTGATCATATATATGCGTTGCTGATCCATATTCCCCAAATAATGGCTTTTCAACCGCTGTCAGCAATGTTATCTTTGCTTTTCTCGCCAATGGATTGCTCTTAGAACTTGTGACCGCTACCGTCGGAATCTTTTTCTTCTTTGCAATCTCCACTGCCTGAATAACATGTTTAGAACTTCCAGAATGAGATACCGCGATCAGAAGATCCTCTTCTCCGCCGCCCACCATAGAGGCCATCCCATATTCAACGATCGTTCCACAGCTTGCGTTGATTCCCTGTCGGCAGAGCCGAAATGCAAAATCCATAGCGACCGGGATCGTATTACCTGCGGCTACCACAAATACTCGCTTGCTGTTGCAGATCATCTCTGCACACTCCTCCGCCTTCTCATTATCAAGCCGATCCGCGATGTGCATCAGATCTCTTGTCAGACACTGGATTACTTCTCTTGCATTCTTCGGATTCTCCTCTGGATCAGAGTAGCCTGTCATCTGATATCTTCCAAGCTCTTCTGCCAGTGCAAGTTTCATCTGGTAAAACCCCTTATACCCCAATCTCTTGCATAACCGGATGACGGTTGCATCACTGGCTCCGCTCTTATCCGCAAGATCCGATACATTCAGTTCAACGACTTCGTAAGGATTCGATGATATGAAATCCGCCACCTTACGTTCCGCTAAAAACATGTCCTCTTTCAACCGTTCAATATTTCTTAAAACCTGTTTGTCCATCTGTTCCAATTCCCTTCGTGTCAAGTTCGGTTTTTACACCTTTTTCATGAAAAAAGTTTTCATGCGGAATACCAGTTTTAATTTATTTCCTCGATTCGGTGAAAGATTTTTTCAACTGACTTTATTCTATGGCATATTAGCCATTTTGTCAATACCTTTTAACTTTTCACCTCATTTTTTTGTTTTTTTGCCATAATGCACAAAAAGTGGTTTACTTTTTGTAGACAATGCCTAATTTAACTCTCGTTAATATAGCATCCCTGTATACTATTTATTTTACATTTCACGACATTTTCTTTCGTAAAAGTGCATCCCATGAATTATTTTTTCATAGAGTAATCTCTTTTTATCAAAATCCTCTTATCAATTTTATAACAGTGCTTTCAACTCCAGCAGATTCAGGATCGTATCATCCACATACTCCATTCCCGGGATCAATGCACCAGAGGCGCTTTTTTGCTTTCGGTCATACCAGCAGGTATGCATACCCGCCTGTCTGCCGCCTGTCATATCCGCAGTGAGAGAATCACCAATCATCATGGTCTCCTCCGGCAGGATTCCCGGCAGCTCTGTAAAGCAGCCGTCAAAAAACTTCTGAGACGGTTTCTCCGCGCCCAACTGCTCAGATACAAAGCAATGAGTAAAATAACTGAGCATGCCCGCTTTTTCCAGGCGGTTAAGCTGTTGACGGTAAGGACCATTGCTGGCTGCGCAGAGCATGTATTTCTCATGAAGATATGAAAGGATCTCAAGGGCACCTTCTACCGGAACTGCACTGGTATGAAGGCGGAATTTGAATTCCTTCTCCATTGCTTCCCCGTCTGCCTGAAGACCCAGCTTTGGCAGGATTGTCTGCCAGCGAACATGGGGAAGATCTGCAATTGAAATCTCTTTTTTCTCTATCCTTCGCCAGATCTTGTCATTTTCCTCATTAAATATACGCATCATATCCGGGTGAAAGGACAAGCCAAATTTATGGAAGCTTTCTTCCATAGACTGCTGTGCAGCCGCATCAAAATCAAGCAACGTATTATCAATGTCTAAAAATATAGCTTTTAATTCCATTATCATTTCCTCTCTTTTTATTCCTGCAAATAATAGCAGTTCCCACTGCATCCACCTGAAAACAGTTCCTGCCTCATCTTCTTTTTGAATAGTTCTTCCGACTCTGCCTGTCCCAGAATCTTCAGTGCTTTTCTTAGATTCCTGATATCCTGCTCCATGCTGTTCACATAGTTACCCCGTCCCACCAGCTTTACGTGGGTAATTCCGGCTTTCTGAAGGGCGTATAACTCACATAACCCACAGCCAGACTGACCGCAGATGTAGTCGGCTTCTGCATCTTCGTCTATACTGTCAGACTCTCCACCCTCAGAGTAGCCCACCGATTCCTGACTCTGTTGACCCGACTCTCCATACGCTTCTGCATGTCTCTTGCGCTGCTTGTCACTGACCTCACCCATCCAATACGGCACCCGGCACAGATGCCCAAGTTCATCACAGTGCAGGGAATTGCAAAAGGATCCGCTGAACTGGCACAATTCATTCAACGCAAATGCCTCATACTCCATCTGGCCTGCTCTGCTGCACTGATTTCGTTTCACAGCTTCGATTACCGCCTGCATATCTGCAGTACTGTTCTTCCGATGGAAAATAATGCGCTTCAGATTCATTTTTGCAAAAGTCTCCACCACACTGCTGTTCATCTCTCCCAGCTCCCCACTCAGATGGATCTCACAGTTAATTCCCTGCTCATGCAAATACAATATCAATGCCGGATCCGCAATGATGTAGCTTTTAAATCCCATCCCAAGGCAGCTGGAGATCATCTGTCCGATCAGGGGATACTGCTCCGGCAAATAGTATAGCGAATTGAAGGTCAGATGCACTGGTTTCTGATACACACGTATCATGGAAGCCAGGATTTTCAGTTCCTCTTCACCACCGATCTGTACATTACAGCAGAGTACTTCCCGACGATTCAGTGCTATCATGGTTCCATATTTTTTTGTCCATTTATACGATACATACCCACAGAAAAATTCATCTGCTCCGGCTTCACAATACCGAATATACTCATCTACAGAGCCTAATCCTGCTACTATTTTCATACTCATTTCCTATCTATTATAAAAGATTCACAACGAGACGGTCAATTCCAGATTTCATCAACTGTTCCACCTGTTCCGGCATGCGCAGCAACGTATCATCCAACGCAAACAATGAATTGTAACGTCCCACCATTTTCAGATGATCCGGGTATAACAACACCTTGTCCTGGCAGCACTGCGGACAGTTTGCCGGCTCTTTTTGTCTGCCGCGCTCACCTGTGGTACAGCAGGCATACAGGGGACAATATTGCGATGTATTTGTTTGATAAAAAGGAAAATAAAGACTGTTATGTCCTTGCGGATATTCCTGCTCATGTCCGCAGCATTCCCATTCATAGCGATGAATTGCAAACTCATCCTGAAGATATTTACGATAATTCTCAAGTCCAAGAGGATTCTCTTTCAGGAGCATTTGATCCCCTTGTTTAAAACCTATGCGCGGATCTTTCTTATACTTGTTCAAAAGAATCCCCAGAATCGGAATCAGATGCGAAGTCATCCGTCCGACCAGACCTGCAAGGCCCCAGTCATTGACGATCACCTCCAGCTCCCGGTCATGCCCGTCACACCACTGATCCAGCTTCTGCAATAATTGTTCCATTGACTTCAACACGGATTCCTTCTGACACGTAAAGACCACGGTTACCTGTAACGATTCCCTCTGCGCTTTCTGAAGCAGAGCAAACAACATTTCATCTGCAGGAAACAGATGCGGACAGAACTGATTGCCAATGTACAGGCGATCCGGTCTTCTCTGCGCCAACGGGTATTTTCCCAGGTGTTGCTTCTGCCAATAATATTTTATAAAATCTTCCAGTGATCGGTGACTGTATTGTTCATATAGTTCCGGGCGATCAATGGCAATTGCAAATTCGGGGAATTCCATTTCTGATACTATGCACCTTTCCATTCGCATGTTTTTTGTATGCAGATCTGCATTTTCCGTATGCTCTCCATCCGACTTTTTGGCTTTCTGCATTTCTGCATACCACATCTGCTTCTGCTCTTCCCAGTCCTTTGCATGAACTTGATCCAGCTTTGCAGGATAACCAGTCAGTGCCTCCGCCACGCCACTATCATCCTCCGTCAATTTCAACTGAATATAATGGCTGTACTGCCCCAGCAGTTTCCGAACCAGTTCCCGATACTGCTCCCTTTCCCCGACCTGTTCCATCCATACAATATAATTCTGAAAAAACGACTCTGCGTCTCCTTCTTCGATCTCCGGAGTTTGAATCGTCATTTCCTCGTAATCCGTCTTTTTCAGATCATAAAAACAAAGCCGGATCTTCTCCGGCCCTGGTATCTTCTTTGCTGTCCGAAATGCAAACCCCTCTTCCGAAAGCTCTGTGATCCGCACTTCCTTCTTGCCCACAAATCCCGCCAGCAATCCAAACGGAATCATAGGCACACCATATAGTTTTCTTTGTTTCATATTTTCAGATTTCACTCGAGCTTCCTCTTATACAATCTTCCTTCCAACACCACCACAGTATCTCCTTCTTCAATCTGCAGATCATAGAGCCACTGATCTTCCTGTCTTAATATTGTCTCATTTCCTTCGGAATCGGTCAAAAGAGCGAGGACCGTCACCGCCTGACCGGCGGGACGTTCCTCGCATCCATAGTCATCTTCCAGGATCTGAGTCAGAATATATGTCTTCTCGTTCATTCTGCCAGACCTCATTTCATTTTCAATTCGATTATCGCTCTTCGCGGAAGTATGCCAATCCCAGGCTTGCAGGCGGCTGACTCTCACGCTTGCTTCGGATGCTGGTTACAACCAGTACCACAAGTGTTACCACATACGGAATCATTTTGTAAAGCTCCTGATACTCCATATGATCCATTCCGGTCGGAATATAGAGATACAGAATGTACAGACCACCAAACAGGAAGGATGCCAGCACACTCAGATTCGGTCTCCATATGGTAAAGATTACCAGTGCAATGGCAAGCCATCCTCTGTCACCAAATGCATCGTTGGACCAGACACCGCATGCATAGTCCATTACATAATAGAGTCCGCCAAGTCCGGCGATCATACAGCCTATGCATGTTGTCACATATTTATATTTTGCTACATTGATACCAGCAGCATCAGCGGTACTCGGATTTTCTCCCACCGCACGCAGATGAAGACCGATTCTGGTATGATTCAGAATATAGGAAGCTGCCAGTGCAACGGCAACTGCCAGGTAAGCCAGGAACCCATACGATAAGAACAGTTTTCCAAACCATCCAAGCTTTGCTGCAAATGGAAGAGATTTACTGAAAAATCCACTGGTTGCACTCAGGGCGATCGATGGCACATCACTGTTGACCAGTTTGATCAGGGATCCACCAAAGAAATTACCAAAGCCAACACCGAAAGTAGTCATTGCAAGACCGGTCACATTCTGATTGGCCCGAAGAGTTACGGTCAAAAAGCAGTACAGGATTCCCATCAGGAGGGAACCAAGCAGACAGCACACCATCGGGATCAGGATCGCCAGCACACCATTCATGGATGCACCTTCCGGGATCGAATGTTCATAGAAAAAGGATCCGATCACACCACAGATTGCTCCTACATACATAACACCCGGAATTCCCAGATTCAGGTTACCTGACTTCTCCGTCACGATCTCACCGGTACTTCCATAGAGAAGCGGAATTCCCTGTACGATTGCTCTTGGAATAAATGCAAGTAAAAAATTCCACATGATTACTGTACCTCCTTCGCTGCTTTTTTGCGGGACTGAAGCTGGTATGCAATAAAGAACTCACATCCGATGATAAAGAACAGGATGATACCTGTCAGAATATCGGAAAATGACTGATTCAGTCCAAAGTTTGTAGATATCTCACTGGCTCCACGATTCATGAATATGATCAGGAAACTGGAGAATACCATCGTCAGCGGGTTAAATTTTGACATCCAGGATACCATAACAGCGGTAAATCCTTGTCCTCCTGCGATCGTTGTCGTGATCGTGTGATTGATGCCGCCCACAAGCAGAAGTCCTACCAGACCGCAGACAGCACCGGAGAGTGCCATGGTTCTCATAATTACCTTTTCCACTTTGATCCCAACATATTTCGCTGTATTTTCGCTCTCACCCACAACAGAGATCTCATAACCATGCTTGCTGTATTTCAGATAAATATACATAAATACTGTGATCAGCACTGCTACTAGGATGCTCAGCAGATATTTTGATCCAAATGCCTGCGGAAGCCAGCCAACGTTGGAATTCTGATTGATGATACCAATCTTTCCCGATCCTTTTGGCACCTCCCATACAATTGTGAAGAATGCAACCAGCTGTGTTGCAATATAGTTCATCATCAATGTGGAAAGTGTCTCATTGGTGTTCCATTTTGCTTTGAAAAATGCCGGGATAAATGCCCAGAAAGCGCCTGCCGCAATACTGGTCACGATCATGCAAACAACAACCAGTGCTGCCGGAAGTTTCTCAGCCAGGCAGATCATGCATGCTGCGGAGGCAAGACCTCCAATCAGTACCTGTCCTTCCCCACCAATGTTCCAGAATTTCATCTTAAAAGCCGGAGTCAATGCCAGCGAGATCAACAGAAGGATCGCTATATTCTGAAATGTGATCCATGTCTTTCTGGCAGAGCCAAAGGCTCCTGCGATGATCGACTGAAATACCTGGATCGGGTTGGTTCCTGTCAGGATCATTGTTACAACTGCGCAGACAATCAATGCCAGCACAATGGCAATCGCACGGATGCCTACTGACTGATACCAGGGAAGCGCATCCCGTTTTACTATATGAAAAAGAGGTTCTTTTTTCTTATCATTCATGATCTTCGGTTCCTCCCATTCTGGTCATCATCATTCCGACCTCATTCTTATCTGTGGTTCTTGCATCTACGATACCGCTGACCTGTCCTCCGCAAAGTACCATGATCCGGTCAGACAGTTCCACCAGTACATCCAGATCTTCTCCGACAAAGATAACTGCCACGCCCTTTTTCTTCTGCTCATTGAGCAGATCATAGATTGTATAGGACGAATTGATATCCAGTCCGCGGACTGCATAAGCGGTCAGAAGCACGGTCGGCGAGGAAGCGATCTCACGCCCCAGCAATACCTTCTGTACATTTCCTCCAGAAAGTCTGCGGACCCGAGTAGTGATACCCGGTGTCACAACTGCCAGATCCTTTACCACACTTTCTGCCAGCTTTCTGGACGGTTTCCGATTTACAAACGGAGTCTTTCCTTTCCGGAAGGAGCGAAGCATCATGTTATCAGTCAGATCCATATTTCCTACAAGTCCCATGCCAAGACGATCCTCAGGAACGAAGGAAAGGGAAACTCCCATCTCTGCGATCTTCAATGGATCTTTTCCGATCAGCATCTCTTTACTTCCGTCCGGCTCGATATAATTGATGGTTCCAGACTCTATAGGCTGAAGTCCTGCAATCGCTTCCAGCAGTTCCTTCTGACCACAGCCGGAGATACCTGCAATACCGAGGATCTCGCCACTGTTGGCAGTAAATGATACATCTTTCAGTTTTACAATACCTTCTTCATTCCGAATCGTAAGACCCTCTACCTCGACCCTTGGTTTTGGATCGACTGGATCCGGTCTTTCAATATTCAGCTGTACAGCATGGCCTACCATCATATCTGTCATGGTATTTACATCTGTATCTTTTGTCACCAGACTTCCAATATAACGGCCTCCTCTGAGAACTGCCACACGGTCAGACAGAGATTTCACCTCATGCATCTTATGCGTAATGATGACAATAGCTTTTCCATCATCTCGCATTTTACGAAGCACACGGAACAGTTTTTCTGTCTCCTGCGGAGTCAGCACGGCGGTCGGCTCATCAAGGATCAGAATATCTGCTCCACGATACAGTACCTTCACAATTTCAACCGTCTGTTTCTGTGACACAGACATGTCGTAGATCTTCTGTTTCGGATCAACTTCAAATCCATATTTATTACAAATATTTTCAATCTTTTTGGCAGCTTCTTTTATGTTCAGCTTTCCTTCCAGACCAAGAATAATATTTTCAGTGGCCGATAATACGTCTACCAGCTTAAAATGCTGATGTACCATACCGATTCCCAGATTCAGCGCGTCCTTTGGTGATGCGATCACCACATTCTGCCCATTGATCATGATCTGTCCCTGATCCGGGAAATAAATACCTGAAAGCATATTCATCAACGTGGTCTTGCCACTTCCATTCTCGCCAAGGAGTGCCAGGATCTCGCCTTTATAGATATCCAGATCCACATCTTCATTTGCAATGACTGCACCAAAGGTCTTCGTCACTCCACGCATTGAAACTGCAGCTACTTTTGTCTCCATCTTTTGTCCCCTTTCCTCTTATGGACCGTCCGTCCCTTTTCTGTAAGGATGATATTCACTCTCACAGAAAAAGGGCGGCGCGGCGTAAAACGCTGTGCCGCCCTGTATCTACTGCAAGGCTGTTGTTCAGATTAGAATACAGTGTTCAGAAGGTTGATTCCATCGATCTGTACATTGAAGTACGGAGCGGAACGATACTCTGACTCATGGAAGTATCCATCGCTTACAACCTCATGATCCGGTGCGTAATCTGCATCGGTATCGACATCTGCTTCGTAGCTGGTCAGCTCTGTACCCTCTACGGTGAAGGTTGTGGTATCAAATACATGAAGGGTACCCGCTTTGATTGCCTCTGCTGCTGCATCAATTGCTTCCTTAGTTCCCTCTGCTACATTGGTTCCCAGTTCGCTCAGCTCAACAGATCCAGTCTCAAGAGTTCCGGTCCAGTCAGCATCGATCTGAGTTCCTTCTGCTACACAGTTGATCGCATACTCGAAGTACGGCTCCCAGTTCACTCTGGAAGATACAAGGAAGGTGTTCGGGCAAGCACTTGCGGTGCTTCCGTTATAGGATACGTTCGGTACACCAGCAGTCTCGCATGCGGTCGGAGCTCCCATGGAGTCTGCATGCTGGCTGATCAGTACACAACCATCTTCGATCAGTTTGTTAGCGCCCTCTTTCTCAGCAGTCTCATCATACCAGGAACCGGTAAAGGTTACTTCCATGGTAGCGCTCGGGCAAACAGAACGTGCGCCAAGGAAATAAGAAGTATATCCGGAGATAACCTCTGCATAGGTGTAAGCTCCAACATATCCCATCTTAGCCTGATCCTCGGTGATCTCACCGTTCTCAATCATCTCATTCAGTTTCATACCTGCTGCGATACCAGCAAGATAACGTCCATCATAGATAGAAGCGAATGCATTGTGGAAGTTGTCCAGACCCTCGGTATGAGCCTTGGTTCCGGTTGCATGGCTGAACTGTACTTCCGGATACTCTTTTGCAGCCTCGATCACATAATCCTCATGTCCAAAGCTGTCTGCAAAAATGAAATCACATCCTGCATCTGCAAGCTCGCAGGCTGCATCGTAGCACTCCTGTCCTTCCGGAATATTGGTTTTTGCCACATACTCAACACCCATTTTCTCACAAGCAGCTTTTGCTGCGTTCATGAAGTTCAGGTCATAAGTAGAGTTCTCATCATGCAGGAAAATGAAACCAGCTTTCAATCCAGCGGTGGATGCCTCTGCGGTATCAGTATCTCCTGCCTCTTCGGTTGCTGCTGCGTCAGTGCTGTCTGCGGTATCAGCTGCAGTATCAGAACTGCTGGATCCACATCCTGCCAGTGTGGTGGCAGCCAGTGCCATAACGGTAAGCAGACTTACGATTTTCTTCTTCATACGTTCTCCTCCTGTTTTTCCTCATCTGAGGCTCTTATGAGGTTAGCTTATAACGTAACGGGCTATTTTGTCAAGCGAAGGTGAAAAATTCTTAAATTTTGTGCAAATTTTCGCCGTTTCTATAATATACTCTGAATTTTATTATGAAGCGTAGCTTATATATAGCATTTTTTCAAAAACCTGTGTTCAGATCACATGTATTTCTATCTGTCTTATATGTCTATTTATTATAATTCTGTACCTCAGCAAGTAACGGAATCGATGGAGCTGCCCCTTTTCTGGTAACCGCAATGGCAGAGGCTTTCGATGCCTGATCCATCGCTTCCTTTGCAGAAAGTCCACCAAGGATTCCTCCTATAAAGTAACCTGAAAAGGTATCTCCGGCAGCAGTGGTATCAACCGCCTGTACTTTATAGATAGACTGACATACCGTTTCTTTCTGATTTTTAAATACAGATCCCTCGCTTCCCATGGTCAGTACGATCGTTGCCTGCGGGAATTTTTTCAGAAGATCATCTGCAATCTGCTCCCAGGACTCTTCGCCCTTATCTTCTTTTCCAAGGATCTGTGCAGCTTCCACTTCATTCAGGATAAAGTAGTTGATCACATCCAGCGGAAGTGCAAGAATTTTTTCATTCATCGGTGAAGGGTTCAATACAATGATCATTCCCTTCTCATGTGCTTTTTCTACGATATAGCCCAGCTCATTGATCTCGTTCTGAAGAACCAGATAATCTCCGGACTCAAAGTGTGACATTACTTCATCCACCTGCTCACGGGTGATCGCCTGATTGGCTCCTCCATAGAGAATGATGCAGTTATCGCCACTCTTGTCATTCTGGATAATTGCATTACCGGTTCTGACCGTATCCAGAATCTTCACAAAATCTGTATTTGCCCCCGCATCCTTCAGCATGTCCAGCAGGAACATACCATCCTGTCCAATGGAACCTGCATGATACACTTCTGTACCTGCCTTTGCCAACGCAACTGACTGGTTCAGTCCTTTTCCTCCTCCGAAGACCTGAAGTCTTTCAGATGCAAGAGTTTCCCCCTTTTTTACAAAATGTGGAACCTTATATGTATAATCAATATTCAATGATCCAAAACAAAGTACCTTCATCCCCATATACCTCTCTTATATTTTATAAAAGCTGCCGCACTACTGAATTTCTTCAGCTCATGCGGCAGCTCCTTTTTATGTCATACAGACATCTATTGCTATTTAAGCTTTTCCGTTAGATCCAAGAACGTTAACGATCTTATGAGCAACCATATCTTTAACAGCCTGACGAGCCGGTTTCAGATACTGTCTCGGGTCAAAGTGATCCGGATGCTCAGCCATGTATTTTCTGATGTTACCAGTCATAGCAAGACGAATATCGGAGTCGATGTTGATCTTACATACAGCAAGCTCAGCTGCTTTTCTCAGCTGCTCTTCCGGAATACCAACTGCATCCGGCATATTTCCGCCGTACTGGTTAACCATCTTTACGAACTCCTGCGGTACAGAAGAAGATCCGTGAAGAACGATCGGGAACTCCGGCAGTCTCTTCATGCACTCTTCAAGTACGTCAAAACGCAGTGGTGGCGGAACAAGGATTCCGTCAGCATTTCTTGTACACTGATCCGGAGTGAATTTGTAAGCACCGTGAGAGGTTCCGATTGCAATTGCAAGAGAGTCGCATCCAGTTCTGTCAACGAACTCCTCAACCTCTTCCGGACGAGTGTAGCTCTCATGACCAGATTCAACAACAACCTCATCCTCGATACCAGCCAGAGTACCAAGCTCAGCCTCTACTACTACGCCGTGAGCATGTGCATACTCAACAACCTGTTTTGTCAGAGCGATGTTGTCCTCGAAAGATTTGGAGGAAGCATCGATCATAACGGAAGTGAATCCGCCATCGATACAGGATTTGCAAAGCTCGAAGCTGTCACCATGATCCAGGTGAAGTGCGATCGGGATCTCCGGGTTCTCAATAACTGCTGCCTCTACCAGTTTTACAAGATAGGTATGGTTAGCATAAGCTCTAGCTCCTTTGGATACCTGAAGGATAACCGGGCTCTTCAGCTCTCCAGCTGCTTCAGTGATTCCCTGAACGATTTCCATGTTGTTTACGTTGAACGCACCAACTGCATAACCGCCATGATAAGCCTTTTTAAACATCTCAGTGGTTGTAACTAATGCCATTGTTTTGTCTTCCTTTCTTTGACATTTTTTTGACACAAAGTGCCTATATTCGTATATTACTACATTTCTGTAAAATCAACAAGCAGATTTTCTAAAATTATTCAGGTTGTACCGCATTCTCCTCGATCAGGCTGATTACTTTCTCTTGGACGATTTCTTCACGGATCATTTCTTCGCTGTACAGACTCACAATATCATCGGTATTTTCATAGTTGTACTGCTTGGCCAGTTCATTCAGACGATCCTCATATTCCTGATCACTGACGGTGATTCCTTCCTGCTGTGCGATCTCATGGAACACCAGTGTCATCTTTACGCGGAACTCAGCAGTTGTACGGAAAAATTCTCTAAGCTGTGCCTCCGTGGTTCCCAAATATGTGCTCAGGTAATCGTCCAGTTCCATATTGGCTGCTGCAGCATAGCTCTCATATTCCGACATCATCTGATCTACGTACAGATCTTTATCGCTCTCTTCGATCTGGAATTCACTTCCATTCAGAACCTCCTGGATCAGATCATACTCCCAGTTGGAAGTTGCATCTGACTGTGCAGTGCTCTCCAGATCATTACGGATGGAATTTTCCATGTCTTCCTGACTCTTATAATCAGTGTTCTGCTTCACATACTCATCATTCCAGACAGAAGTGTCATATGCCTGTACCTTGCTTACATGAACTTCAAAACGAGCTTCTTTTCCAGCCACTTCCTCATAATATTCATCTGGAAATACCACATTGACTTCCACATCATCCTCTGCATTGACCCCGATTAACTGATCTTCAAATCCAGGAATGAAAGTCCCACTTCCCAGCTCCAGCTGCGTGTCTGTTCCTTTCAGATTATCAGAGCTCTCTCCATCCACATACCCGGTAAAATCAATGGTAAGCACATCTCCCTCTTCTGCCGGACGGTCCACGTCTTTCAGCTCCAGATACTGTTTCTCGTTATCCCATACCTCTTTGGCCACATCTTCGTCTGTCACTTCTGCCGTATCACGGCTCACTTCCAGACCTTTGTACTGTCCAAGAGATATAAGCTTGCTGCTCAGATCCTCATAGAGCACCGGCTCGTAGTTGACCGTTGCTTCCGCTTCTTCTTGTCCGTCATCTGTTTTTGCAGCTTCGTTTTTATTTCCGCAGCCTGCCAGTGCCAGAGCTGCAGCTATACACATTGCAAGTATTACTTTTTTCTTCATTCTTTATACCTCATTTTTCAAACATATATTTACTCATTCTATCTGTCACAATGTCCTTTGTCAAGCTGACACAATCCCCGTTTCTTCCTTGCATTTTAACTAAAACAATGCTACAATGAGACGAGAAATTGTTGCAGGAGGGAACGAAAGACACAATGGTATGGAAAGTATTACTGGTCATTGCTGTCATTCTGGTTATTGTTCTGGTTGCTCTGTATTATTTCGGACGTAAGCTCGAAAAAAGACAGGCCGAAGGACAGGCACAGTTAGATGCTGCTGCCCAGACAGTCAGTATGTTGATCATTGACAAGAAAAAACTTCGCATGAAAGAATCCGGTCTTCCGCAGATGGTGATCGATCAGACACCATGGTATCTGCGCAGATCCAAGATGCCGATCGTAAAGGCCAAGATTGGTCCGAAGATTATGACCCTTGTAGCTGACGGAGCTGTATATGATCTGCTTCCGGTGAAAAAGGAAGTTAAAGTCGTAGTCAGCGGCATCTACATCACCGCCATTAAGAGTGCCAGAGGCGGACTTGAAAAGCCACAGCCGAAAAAAGGCTTCTTCAAAAGACTTTTCAACAAATAAGACACGAACCCTATAGGAAAGGCTGCAGGAGCTTACGAAACGTAAACCTGCAGCCTTTCTTTTCCTTATTATACTTTGAACCGGTAGCCTACTCCCCAGATTGTTTCGATATACTGAGGCTTGGCTGTATTGAACTCAATCTTCTCACGGATCTTCTTAATATGCACCGTTACGGTCGCAATATCTCCAATAGACTCCATATCCCAGATCTTGCTGAACAGTTCTTCCTTTGTAAATACATGATTCGGATTCTGTGCAAGAAATGTGAGCAGATCAAACTCTTTAGAGGTAAATGCTTTCTCTTCGCCATTGACCCACACCCGTCTGGCCGTCTTATCAATCTTGATGCCGCGAATCTCAATGATCTCATTTTCCTGCACACCGCTTCCTACCAGACGCTCATACCGGGCCATATGCGCCTTTACACGCGCCACCAGTTCACTGGGACTGAAGGGCTTTGTCATATAATCGTCTGCCCCAAGACCAAGACCTCGAATCTTGTCAATATCGTCCTTCTTAGCTGATACCATGATCACCGGAATATTTTTCTCCTGGCGGATCTGGCGACAGATCTCGAATCCATCCATTCCTGGCAACATCAGATCCAGAATGATCAGGTCAAAATCCTCTGCCAGTGCTCTGGTAAGTCCGGTATCTCCTCGCTCTTCTATCTCCACGGTGAAGCCGCTCAGTTCCAGATAATCTTTCTCAAGATCTGCAATCGCCTCTTCATCTTCAATAATCAAAATTTTACTCATTTACGGGTACCTCCTGAAATTTTCTAAGCACAAAATACATGGTCGTTCCCAATCCTTCCCGGCTGGTCGCCCACACTTTTCCACCATGGTCTTCCATGATCTTGTGAACGATTGACAGTCCAATGCCGCTTCCTCCTTTGGAAGAATTTCTGGATGTATCTGTCCTGTAAAAACGGTCGAAAATGTACGGCAGATCTTTTGCCGAGATTCCGCGTCCGTTATCTTCGATCTCAACCTGGACAAAATCCCCCACATCCAATACCCGGATCTGAATAGATTTTTCCGGCTTATCCATATATTTCACAGAATTTCCTACAATATTATTGACTACACGCTTGATCTGCTCCGCATCGGCGATCACCATCACCGTGTCATCCACCTTATTCTCATATTTAAGGTCGATCTGCTGCTGACTCAGCTCCAGACCAATATCCTCAAAGCAGTCATCAAAATAATCCTTCACATTGATCTTATTAAATGTATACGGAATCCGGTTCGTATCGATCTTACAGTAAAATGTCAGCTCATTGATCAGCCGATCCATATCATTTGCCTTATTATAAATGGTCCGCAAATATTTCTGCTGCTTTTCCGGTGTGTCTGCCACTCCGTCCAGCAGGCCTTCCACATATCCTTTGACCGCTGTGATTGGTGTCTTCAGGTCATGGGAAATATTACTGATCAGCTCTTTATTCTGACTGTCAAAAGAGACTTTTTCTTCTGTAGATTCCTTCAATCGGAGACGCATCTCCTCAAAGTCTGCACACAACTCACCGATCTCATCGTTGTCTTCGATCTCCACCTCAAAATCCAGATTACCATCACGGATATTCTGCGTTGCTTTCTTCAATGTCTCAATCGGACTTAAAATACTCCGGTAGATCCATGCCATCAGAAAGCTGCAGGTCATAGCCATGATCAAGATGACCGAGATCAGCATCTCCCCTAAAAATTCCTTCGTCTGCGGGGTCACCACCTCTGCAGGCTGCAAACTCATAAAACCGACAAATACAATGGAAATCAAGAATAGCGGCACTGCGATCACCACTGCAAATGTAACGATCAATTTTGTCTTCAGATTCACTGTTTTTCCTCCATATACTGAACCAGCTAAAAGAAATTATACCATATATCGTGAGCATTATTTATAAACTTTTTGTAAAAGAGATGAATTTATCAGAAACCCCTTGACATTTCCAGCATTACAGTGTAGGTTATAGTCCGTAGAAAAGTCCATATAGAAGATTTCTCTTATTCAGAGCGGTGGAGATACATAGGATCTGTGAAACCCGGCAACCCCTGTATAGCAGGAAGGTGCTAACCTGAGCGAGCATTCGAACAATAAGAGGATTTGAACCATAACTTCAAGTCCGCTTACAAGAGCGGACTTTTCTAATGTAATCATTTCACACTTACACATTTTTGAAAGGAGCTACTAATGGCAAAAGAGAAAATTCTTTTTACTTCTGAATCTGTAACCGAAGGACATCCGGACAAGATCTGTGACCAGATTTCCGATGCTATCCTTGACGCTCTTATGGCACAGGACCCCATGAGCCGTGTTGCATGCGAGACAAGCACTACCACCGGTCTGGTACTTGTTATGGGTGAGATCACCACCCAGGGATATGTAGATATCCAGAAGATCGTCCGTGACACCATCCGCGAGATCGGATATACCAGAGGAAAATATGGCTTTGATGCTGACAACTGTGCAGTGATCACCGCAATCGATGAGCAGTCCACAGACATTGCTATGGGTGTTGACAAGGCCCTGGAAGCTAAAGAGCATCTGATGGATGACAGCCAGCTGGAAGCAATTGGTGCCGGAGACCAGGGTATGATGTTTGGTTACGCAACCAACGAGACTCCGGAGCTGATGCCGTATGCCATCTCTCTGGCTCACAAACTGGCCAAGAGACTGACCGACGTTCGTAAAGATGGTACTCTTCCGTATCTTCGTCCGGACGGAAAGACTCAGGTTACTGTTGAATATGATGAGAACGGCAAACCGATCCGTCTGGAGGCAGTTGTTCTGTCCACTCAGCATAGTGAAGAAGTATCTCAGGAACAGATCCATGAGGATATCAAGAAATATGTCTTCGATCCGATCCTTCCAGCTGACATGGTAGATGCAGACACCAAGTTCTTCATCAACCCGACTGGCCGTTTCGTTATCGGAGGACCGCACGGAGACAGTGGTCTGACCGGACGTAAGATCATCGTAGACACCTATGGTGGATATGCCCGTCACGGCGGCGGAGCATTCTCCGGAAAAGACTGCACCAAGGTAGATCGTTCTGCAGCTTATGCAGCACGTTACGCAGCAAAGAACATCGTTGCAGCAGGACTTGCTGACAAGTGTGAGATCCAGCTCTCCTATGCTATCGGTGTTGCAAGACCGACTTCCGTCAGAGTTGATACCTTCGGAACCGGCAAGCTGTCCGATACTGAACTGGTAGAGATTGTTCGCGAAAACTTCGATCTGCGACCAGCAGGAATCATCAAGATGCTTGATCTGCGCCGTCCGATCTACAAACAGACCGCAGCTTACGGACACTTTGGCCGCACCGATGTAGAGCTTCCGTGGGAGAATACCGACAAGGCTGAAGACCTGAAGAAATATCTGAAATAAATTCATATAATATAGGAGGGAAGCTGTTCGCAGCTTCCCCTTTTTGATGCCTTTTCCTGGTAATTTTCCACATTTTCTTGTCTTATCCCCCTACTTCCGTTATACTAGATAAAAGTGTACTAAAAATATCTACATTATTAAGGGGATTTGTCACATGAAAAAATTACTCAACAGTCTTCCTTTCCGTCTGCTGGCCGGTGTGATCATCGGTATTCTGGTCGGACTGGTTGCAAACGAAACTTTTATGAACATTGTTGTTACGGCAAAGCAGCTACTCGGTGAGCTGATCACCTTCTGTGTTCCGCTGATCGTGATCGGATTTATCGCACCATCCATCACGCGCCTTGGAAAAAATGCTTCCCGCATGCTGATGGTCGCGCTGATCCTTGCCTACGTATCTTCTGTAGGTGCCGCTCTCGTGAGCATGGTTGCCGGATTCAACATCATTCCGCACCTTTCCATCGTATCCACTGCTGAAGGATTGAAGGAACTGCCGGAAGTAATCTTTGAACTGAGTATTCCGCAGATCATGAGTGTTATGAGTGCACTGGTCTTCTCTGTTTTGATAGGCCTTGCTGTTACATGGACCAAAGCAGACCGCACTGCTGAACTGCTGGAAGAATTCCAGAAGATCGTATTAGAGATCGTGACCCGCGTGATCATTCCGATCCTGCCGGTATTTATCGCCTGCACTTTCTGTGCTCTTTCTTATGAAGGAACCATTACCAGACAGCTTCCGGTCTTCCTGAAAGTTATCATCATCGTTATGATCGGACATTACCTGTGGATGACCCTGCTGTATCTGATTGCCGGTGCATATTCTGGAAAGAATCCGCTGGAGGTTGTGAAACACTATGGTCCGGCTTATATTACTGCTGTTGGAACCATGTCTTCTGCAGCAACTCTTGCAGTTGCCCTTCGCTGTGCGAGAAAATCTTCTGTATTGAGAAAAGATATGGTTGACTTTGGCATTCCGCTGTTTGCAAATGTGCATCTGTGCGGATCTGTTCTGACTGAAGTATTCTTCGTTATGACAGTATCCCAGATTCTGTACGGCTCTATGCCGTCACTTGGAACCATGGTTCTGTTCTGTGTACTGCTTGGCATCTTTGCCATCGGAGCTCCGGGTGTTCCAGGAGGAACGGTTATGGCCTCATTGGGACTGATCACGGGTATCCTGTTGTTCAACGACACCGGTACCGCTCTGATGCTGACGATCTTCGCTCTGCAGGACAGCTTCGGTACGGCATGTAACGTAACCGGAGATGGTGCTCTGACCCTGATCCTGACCGGATACGCAGACCGCCATGGCATCACTGAGAAATCCAAGAACGAGTAATCTACATAAAAAACCCATACAGTCAGCTCTTTTAATGCTGTCTGTATGGGTTTTTTTTACTGTATGATTATTTCTGCAGCTCCATCCGCTTGATCTCTTTCATTGCCTGCTCATGCACTTCATAATCATTCCTCTTCCTCAGTTGTTACTCCCGCATGGTCTTTTTATTTCTTATAGTTTTTTACTTTACCATAAGTATCTTAACAAGTAATAAAAAGAGGAGCTCCAACCGCTGTACTCTCATCGGTTGAAACCCCTTCGTTTCCATTTCGGAATGTAACTTTTTTCTGATGTCATTTATTTTTTTCTATTTTGCATGAATTTTGCAATATATTTTCTGTTCCCGTCAACCAACCTTCAGACGGAACTTCTGAATCTCTTTTTCACTTGCTACCTTCTCGATCTTTGCACCCAGACCACGCAGCTTTTCATCCAGATTCTCATATCCACGCTCAATATAATAGATATCGTCCACGATAGTGATGCCTTCTGCAGCCAGTCCTGCGATCACCAGCGCCGCACCTGCACGCAGATCCGGTGCGCTGACTCTTGCGCCCGTGAACTTCTCCACACCACTGATCACTGCCACATTACCTTCTACCTTAATAGAAGCTCCCATACGTGCCAACTCATCTACATAACGAAATCTATTTTCAAAAATACTCTCTGTCACGATGCTGGTTCCCTCAGCCAGTGCCAGTGTTACCGCAATCTGCGGCTGCATATCTGTCGGGAATCCCGGATATGGCATAGTCTTTACGTGGGTTCCCTGCAGCTTGCCGATTGCTCTCACACGAACTGCATCATCATACTCGGTGACCTCACATCCAAGTTCTGTCAGCTTTGCACTGGTTGCTTCCAGATGCTTCGGGATCACATTATGAAGTACAACATCTCCGCCAGTCACTGCTGCAGCAAACATAAAGGTTCCTGCCTCAATCTGATCCGGAATAATGGAATATTCGGTCTTGTGAAGGGATTTTACACCACGGATACGGATCACATCTGTACCCGCTCCCTTGATACTTGCTCCCATACTGTTCAGGAAGTTTGCCACGTCTACCACATGAGGCTCTTTTGCCGCATTTTCAATAATCGTATTGCCATCCGCCATCGCTGCTGCCATCATAATATTGATGGTTGCACCTACACTGACCATATCAAGAAAAATGTGTGCTCCATGAAGCTCTTCAGCCTCTGCAATGATAAATCCATGCTCAATCCTGGTCACTGCACCCATGGCCTTAAAGCCTTTCAGATGCTGATCGATCGGACGGCTTCCAATATTACAGCCTCCCGGCAGCGGCACTTCCGCACGCTTATATTTTCCAAGCAGTGCACCCAGCAGATAATAGGATGCACGGATCTTCTTCATGCTTTCATTTTCTACAATACAGTTTTCCACACCAGATCCATTGATCTCCACCGCATGACGGTTTACACGCTTGACATGCGCACCGATTCCATCCAGTGCTTCCAATAATGCATTGATATCACGCACATCCGGAAGATTATCTATATATACTGTCTCATCTGTCATACTTGCAGCCGCAAGAATAGCCAGAGCCGCATTCTTTGCGCCTCCGATCTCCACATCTCCAACCAGGGGAATACCGCCTTTTATAACATACTGTTCCACGTTTACACCTCGTTCACAACGATTCAAAAGTCATTATCTCATTCTATTAACAGATTGCTCCGAAAGAGCTTATCTTATTCTCGTTTTCATAAAACATGCCGATTCCTGCATATCTAAGCTATTATAGCTTATAGCCACCGAAAAAGCAACTAACACAATGTCAAAAAAGCATTGACTTTAGCGTCCTTTACAGGTAATTTTTTATTTCAAAGCATTGCTTGATAATCACTCTCTGTAAAACGATGATAAATAGTATGTCCCATCTCCATATGGATACAATAATAATATTCGTCTATGGACGGATCTTTGAAGTGGATCGCGTAATCAAAATCGGATCCCTCCGGCATCTTCTCGCACACGTATTCATGGCCATGGTTTTCAAACACCTGGCAGATCTCTTCCAGTGTGCATGCGTGATGCTCCTGAAATAACTGAATCAGGTCTTTTAGAAATGCAGGTGTCTCCACTTGCTCATGCACCCACTGGGAACCTTCCGGCGGAATGCTGATCTCCACACGGCCCGCATGGCTGTGAAAATGAAGTTCTCCAAGAGATGACTTCTCTTCAAATGCTTTCCGCAGAAGTGTCAGCATCTCCTGATCATCCTTTGCATTACTTCCAAGGATCGTATTCAGGGAATCCACCGGATAGTAGAGACGAACGGTCTCTTTTGCATATCCAAGCTTCAGCTGTGCCTCTTTCACCTGATCTGTCATATTTTTTAAAAGTTTTTCTCTGTTCATCGACTTCATACTCCTGTCTTCCGCTGGTTTAATTATGAAGGATGAAGGAGTAAATGTCAAATACTACGTCCGGATCAGAGGGTTTTATTGAGGACATCCATCGTCCCTCTGATGGTGCCGGGCTCCGTCATATGAAATGGATCCAGAAGGCTGTCCATCTGCTCTTTATCCAACAGGTTTTCCTGCAGAATCAGATCCCGGACGGAGGCACCGGTCTTTATGGCCTTCTTAGCAATATCGGCAGCTTTCTGATAGCCGACATACGGGCAGATGGCTGTGATGATGCCCACACTGTTTTCAACCAGATAGCGGCAGCGTGTCTCATTTGCCGTAATGCCTGTAACACAGTTTTCCACAAAAGTATGCACTGCATAAGCCAATGTATCAATCGACTGAAACATACAATAAAACACGATAGGTTCAAATGCATTCAGTTCCAACTGCCCTGCCTCTGCTGCCATAGTAATCGTCACATCGTTGCCTATGATATTAAAAGCGACCTGATTAACTACTTCAGGAATAACAGGATTTATTTTTCCAGGCATAATGGACGACCCGTTTTGTTTCGCAGGAAGATTAATCTCTGCCAGACCGGCCCGTGGTCCAGAAGACATCAGACGCAGGTCATTTGCAATTTTTGAAAGTGTCACAGCACATGCTTTCACGGCACCAGATACCGCCACAAAGACATCCAGATTCTGCGTAGCATCGATCAGGTCATATGCCTGCGCCAGATCCATATCGGATACTTCAGACAGAATTGGAACAATCCGATGCAGGTAAGCCTCATCTGCATTCAGACCGGTTCCCACTGCGGTTCCTCCCAGATTTAATGTACGCATTTCTCCCATGGCCTTTTCCATCCGGTGAATATCCCGCATGATGGCAACAGAATATGCACGAAATTCCTGTCCCAGACGAATAGGAACCGCATCCTGAAGCTGCGTACGACCCATTTTAATGACATCGTTAAATTCCTCTGCTTTTTTGCACAAAGCACCGTGCAGCTGTAAAAGTTCATGTTTCAGATTTTTCAGAAGACGTAACGAAGTCATCTTGCCTGCCGTAGGAATCACATCGTTTGTCGATTGACTGCAGTTTACATCATCATTTGGATTGATAATGCTGTAATCACCTTTGTTTCCACCCAGGAGTTCAATGGCGCGATTGGCAATGACTTCATTTGCATTCATATTAAGGGATGTTCCAGCACCACCCTGGATCGGGTCCACGATAAAATCTTCCCGGAATTTACCTGCCAGAATCTCATCGCAAGCCTGCACAATCGCCTGAGCTTTTCTCTTTTCCAGCATTCCAACTTCACAGTTGGTGATAGCGGCAGCTTTCTTAATATAAGCCAGACTGTTAATGATCTCTGGATGCATTCTCAGTCCGGTAATATGAAAATTCTCTGCGGCACGCAGGGACTGCACACCATAATAAACATCACCTGGAATATCCCTTGTTCCAATGGAATCCTTTTCAATCCTATAGTCTTCGACTTTTGTTTCTTTCATTGCCAATGCCTCTCTTTATTTTAAAAATTTATTCCTGCACTGGAAGAATCCTTCCTTATTGCATTCAGTATACCTACGTGCTACTATATAATCAAATACATATATTTATATAGAATATATAGCTTTCAAACTATACTTTAGGAGTGTGATAAAGATGTTTCAAGGAATGGAATATGTTTACGAGGTATATAAAGAACGAAGTTTTTCCAAGGCAGCCGCAAACCTGTTTATTTCCCAGCCATCTTTAAGTGCCAATGTAAAACGGATCGAGAAAAAAATTGGTTATCCAATCTTCGACCGGAGCACAAAACCATTGGGACTTACGGAATGTGGACAGCATTATATTGATGCCGTGGAACACATTATGCAGGTAGAAAACGGATTTCATGATTTTGTAAATGATTGGAGCAATCTGAAAACCGGACAGTTGATCTTAGGCGGCAGCAGCTTCTTTTCCTCCTGGGTGCTTCCACCACTGATCGGAGAATTTTCAAGAAAATATCCTTTGGTCAAGCCCCTTTTACTGGAAGAAAACACGGCAACATTGGCTCAATATCTTCAAAGTGGACGTATGGATTTTTTATTGGACAATTGTGAACTTGATCCTTCTATTTTTGACCGCTATGTCTATCAGAAGGAGCATCTGTTGCTGGCTGTTCCTGAATTTCTGCCCGTGAATGAATCCTTACGTGCGTATCAGGTTCCAACTTCCAGTATAAAGAACAGAACCTTTTTAAAGATGAATATCCCTGCAGTTTCTTTACAGGCTTTCACCAATGAGACATTTATTTTTATGAAGCAGGAAAATGACACAGGAAAGCGAGCTGCCCGCATATGTCAGGAACATCATTTTCACCCGCGAGTCCTGTTTGAATTAGACCAGCAAATGACTTCATACAATGTCACCTGTTCAGGCATGGGAATTTCCTTTATAGGTGATCTGCTGATCTCCCTGGTTCCGCCGAATCCGAATGTCGTTTATTATCGACTGGAAGAAAAAGACAGCTTGCGTAATATTTATTTCTACTGGAAAAAAGGACGTTACATAAGCCATACCATGAGTGCATTTTTAGATTTATTATCCTCTTTTGATAATTTGATCTGATTTTTGTAACATATGCTACATCTGATTTCTTTTTATGTGGTATAATACAGACAAATGAAAACGCACAGCCGGAAAGGAGCTATTTTTATGAAAATCACAAACGATATCAGATATGTAGGTGTCAATGACCATCAGGTTGATCTGTTTGAGGGACAGTATGTTGTACCTAATGGCATGTCCTATAATTCTTATGTGATCCTTGATGAAAAAGTCGCTGTTATGGATACCGTCGATGCTCATTTCACCCATGAGTGGCTGGACAACATCACATCCGTACTTGGTGACCGTCATCCGGATTATCTGATCATCCAGCATATGGAGCCGGACCACGCAGCAAATATCGCCAACTTCATGGACGTATATAGAGATACTACCATCGTATCCAGCAAAAAAGCATTTGCTATGATGGCACAGTTCTTCGGAACCGATTACCCGGATCGCCAGATTATTGTAAAAGAAGGAGATTCTTTAACTCTTGGCAAGCATACTCTGGCGTTTGTGGAAGCTCCGATGGTACATTGGCCGGAAGTAATCGTTACTTATGATACCTGTGACAAAGTACTGTTCTCTGCAGACGGATTTGGAAAATTCGGTGCTCTTGATGTGGAGGAGCCGTGGGATGATGAGTCCCGTCGTTACTTCATCGGTATTGTTGGAAAATACGGCAAACAGGTGCAGAATCTGCTGAAAAAAGCAGCAACTCTGGATATTCAGACTATCTGTCCTCTGCACGGACCAGTACTGACTGAAAACCTTGGACATTACTTAAGCCTGTACAATACCTGGTCCTCCTACCAGCCGGAATCTGAGGGAATCGTGATTGCTTACACTTCTGTATATGGTCACACCAAGCAGGCCGTGGAAGCACTGGCTGACCAGTTCCGTTCCAAAGGATGCCCGAAAGTTGTTGTTCATGATCTGGCAAGATGCGACATGTCTCTGGCAATCGCAGATGCTTTCCGCTACAACAAGCTGGTACTGGCAACCACAACCTACAACGCAGACATTTATCCGTTCATGCGCGATTACATTCATCGCCTGACTGAGCGCAATTTCCAGAACCGTAAAGTTGCCTTGATTGAAAATGGATCCTGGGCTCCACTGGCTGCAAAAGTTATGAAAAATATGTTTGAAGGCAGCAAACAGATCGCCTGGGCAAACACCACCGTTCATATCAAATCTGCTCTCAGCGACGAAAGCCGCGCAGAGCTGAACGCACTGGTAGAAGAATTCTGTCAGGATTATATTGCTCAGCACAGTGAGACTGCCAACAAAAATGACTTAAGTGCTCTGTTCAACATTGGTTACGGACTCTATGTGGTAACCTCCAACGATGGACGCCGTGACAATGGTCTGATCGTAAACACCGTATCTCAGGTAACCAACACTCCGAACCGGATCGCAGTGACTATCAACAAGGCAAACTACTCCCACCATGTGATCAAGCAGACCGGTATCATGAACCTGAACTGCCTGTCCACGGAAGCACCGTTTGACATCTTCCAGACCTTTGGATTCCAGAGCGGAAGAACCGTTGATAAGTTTGCAGGTGCTGGCATCCAGCCGCTGTACTCTGACAACGGACTTGCTTTCCTGCCAAAATACATTAACTCCTTCATGTCGCTGAAAGTAGAGCAGTACATTGACATGGACACCCACGGAATGTTCATCTGCAGCATTACCGAGTCCCGTGTGATCTCCAAAGTCGAGACCATGACCTACAACTACTATCAGAACAATGTAAAACCAAAGCCGGCAACGGAAGGCAAGAAAGGATTCGTATGCAAGGTGTGCGGATATATTTACGAGGGTGATGAGCTTCCGGAAGATTTCATCTGCCCGCTCTGCAAACATGGTGTGGCTGACTTTGAACCGATCGAAGGCTAAATCGATTCTGTTGTAATTTTTTCAGATTTTGCCCGTATAATTTTCTCATCTTTGTGCAGTATTTTCTGTATTAAGTGTTATAATGCAGTTGTAACAAATAAAAGACCTACTTAACGGACACATTTTCATATGCCTGCTAAGCTGATCAGTTTTTTGGAGGAATAGATAAATGGATACTTTAAAAGCTGAAAAGAGAAGCATGGAAACAAAAGCAAAAAGACTGAGAAGAGAAGGATATGTAACCGGTAATGTCTTCGGACATGACATCGAAGGTTCCATTCCTGTTAAGATCACAAAGGCCGAAGCTGATCGTCTTCTGAAGAAGAAAAAGAAAGGCAGTCAGATTATGCTGGATCTGGAAGGACAGCAATATGATGTACTGATCAAGGAGATCGACTTTGATACTCTGAAGGGTCAGGCAATCGAGATGGATTTCCAGGCACTGGTCAAAGGTGAAAAAGTTCACTCTGTTGCAGAGGTCGTACTTGTAAACCATGAGAAAGTCCAGTCCGGTGTAGTTGAACAGAAGCTGGAAGAGATCGCATATAAAGCACTGCCGGAAGCTCTGGTTGAGACCGTTGAAGTTGATTTGAGCGGACTCAAAGCCGGTGATGTTGTTAAGGTTAAAGATCTTGCAATCGCTGCTGATAAAGATGTGGTACTTGTTACCGATCCGGAAGCAGTCGTTGTAACTGTAACCGTTCCGCATAACGCTCCGATCCCGGAGACCGATGCAGAGGAAGCTGAAGAGGCTGAAAAATAAATATGGTCTGAAGTTGAAGAGGCTGTCGCGATTGCGACAGCCTCTTTTGGGTTGGTATTAAATATAGTATTGGGCTAATATTGTAAATATTTTAGCTTATTTGCATATCCATTTTTTATAAATTTTTCTATATGTTCCTGAAAGACTGATCCCTACAGCAATTCCAAGTGCATACTTCAATGTCAGAACTCCCTGCGCAATTGCTTCATGCATATTTTCCTGTACAATCGCACTCATGGTGTAGTACAATCCTCCACCTGGAATTAATGGAAATACAAGAAGTGTTATATAAATGCCAGGCATGCTCTTTCGTTTTTTTGACATAAATTCTGCATATATTTCTATAAATACAGAGGCTGCTACGCAGGAAATAAACATATAACCAGTCTCATATAACAGCAATCTGTAAATAATCCAGACAATTTCACTGCCCACACATATATCCAAAATTAATTTTTTTTGCAATCTAAATACAAAAGAAAAACCTAAAACACCAAAGAAAATTCCTGTCAATTCCTGTGCCATCTTCATATGCCAGTCAACCATATGGCAGCCATAAACCCACAAGCCAGGGCCCCAGCCCACCAAATACTTTCTATCAATCTTAGCAGGCCTGAAATTGTATCTCCCACAATCATATCTCGCATAGCACTGGTGATTGTCAATCCCGGGATCAATAACATGATATCACCTATCATGATTTTATCTGCCGCAAAACCAGGAATTTCTTGTGTAATCAGGCAAATCCCGATTCCACTTAAAAAGGAAATCGTCAGGTTAAAAACAACCTGATTCAAACACCAGACAGACAACTTTTTCTGAAAGAAACATATAAATATACCAAAAGCAGCAGAAACAATCGCATCTTTTATGTTTCCACCAAAAAACACAGTAAAACCAGCTGCACCCAACATACTTCCAGGATATTCAAAAGGATTTTCTTTCACCTTATCCAATTCTGCCAGTTCTGACCAGAGCTGTTCCATTGACAGATTTCCTTCGCAGACTTGTTTCATCAGTCTTCCTATTCGCTCTCGCGATTCCAAATTATTTCCTGTATGTCTGTTTATTCTCCGCGCATGAGTTACCAGCTGGCCATCGGCCAGCTCCAGTGTCACAGAAATAGAAGAGGTGATCACAAATACATTAGTATGCAAAATTCCGTATGCATGGCCAAGCCGCTGCAGCATATCCTCTATCCGGCTCACCTCAGCGCCCGCAACCAGCATACGTTCTCCCACATCCAACATCAGACAAGGCAATAGCTTTACCGTTTTATCGGACGTCTCACATTCCATTTTTACCATTTATCTAATTGAGTGTTATTCCATTGTATTGACGCAATGCAAGTTCCTTGTCTCTGTAAATCGCTCCGCCCATGACTGCTGCGTAAATATTTCTATCTTCCAGTTCTTTCCATATTTCGTAGGTTACATTTCCATCCAGCCACACCGGAACCCCATAGGTATCCGCGATTTCTTCCGCTGTCTTTTCCATGGAATATTGAAATCTGCGCTCCGGGTCTCCGACCCGGTTTGTAACCACGACTACCTGTCCGGAAAGCTTTAGCAACTTTTTCAACGTTTCCGGATCCCGATCCAGATCCAGATTGGAAATGGAGATACCTGTCGGAATGCCCTCCGCCAGATACGCTTCCAGCACCTCACAGGGATGTTCCAGATGATTTAAGGCCAGAAAGACAATATCTGCCTTACATTTTTTCACCCGTTCCAGATACTTTAACGGCTCCAGCACGCTCAGATGAAGCGACCGATACGCGTCCTTCCATTTTTCGCAGACTTCCTGGCATACCTTCATTCCCATTGTAATATTGGGAACAATGGTGCCGTCTTCAATATCAATATGAATCTGCCCGAAATGGCGGGCCGCAAAAACCGTTTCTTCTTCCAGATGTAACAAGTCCGAGGATGCAATCGAAGGACTAATCAGCACTATTTATCACCTCTCGCTGCCTTTGCGCGCTCCATCAGTGCCTTTACACGCTCCGGATCTACCGCGTTAAAGAACTTTCCATCGTATTTTACGCTGGTTGCCACAATTGCTCCGTCTGCCACAGAGAGAATCTCTTCTACAGTCTCTGCCTTTACGCCGTTGGAAGCAAATACCGGTGTGTCCGTCACCTCTTTGATGGTACTTACCTGCTCTACATCAATAGAAGAGCCCGGCGTAGTACTATATACCAGCATGGTATCCGGATTCAGGTTAAAGGCCAGTGTCTTGGCAACCTCTTTAAGCGGACGCTCTGCCAGCTGTCTGGTTCCCTCCGGAATAACTGCTGTCATTGTTTTGCAGTTCATCAGGCCAAGCTCCGCGCGATGACGCTCAATCGCCCCCGGATCCAGATTGCTGATTCCATACACTCCTGCATGTGCTCCATGCAAAATTTCACGGATAAAATCTGCCTCCACTGCTGCGGCAAGATCAAAGCCCTTCATAGCATCAGAAGCTACGCAGACACCCATTGGTACTTTGATTTCTGACTTCAATTCCCCAATAATACGAGCCATGCATGCAATTGTTACCGGCTTTACATCTGATGTATAGGGAATGCTGAACTCATTGCAGAACAGAATTCCGTCAATTCCGCCCTCCTGATATGCCTTCAGATCCGCACGAGCTGCTTCCAGGACTCCCTGAACGCCTGTAGCAGCATCAAACTTCGGATCTGTCGGGAGCGCATGCATATGCAGCACACCAATAATCGGCTTATCTGTTCCAAAAACTTCTTTCATCCACATAATTAATTTTCTCCTCCATCTGTCAGAAATTTTTCTTTTAAAAGAGTTTCCAGTTCCGTCAGGGACGCCGCGTCCATCTCCTTCAGTGCGTTGTCATCCTTCAAATACCGGATTACTCTTGCTATAATTTCAACATGCTCACTATCATCCAGCAAAGCAAGATTCAGCACGTATTTCACTTCTACCTGAACATCTGGATCATCCATTCGGCAAAACATTACTGGATGTTGCAGACGCAACGCACAAATAGCCTGTTCTTTCACATGGTCTTTTGTTGTATGCGGAATAGCTACCGGACAGTTTTCTGTCAGTCCTGTCGGGTATTCTTCTTCACGCTTTTTACAGCACTCATAAAAATCATCCTTTACGCAGCCTTCCTCCAGAAGTCTGTTTGCTGTCAACTGCAGAGCTTCCTGCCAGCTTTCTGCCTTTCCTTCTATCACAAACAACTTACTCATTTACTATGATCCCTTTCTGCTCCGAACTGTCATTTTTTACTTTTGTTGTCTGAGTCATTCTGATCTTTTTTCTTTTTATCTGCTGCAGAAGCTCCGCTTTATCTTCTTCTGAAAAGATATTCGGTATCTGAGCCACACATCGTTTCACTCCTTTATAATAAAACTTAATCGCTGTCTCCGGGCTCCATTCCACCCGTTCCAGTTTTTGAAATAAAATGTGTTTTTCATTGAGAAGGCCATCATGAAATTCTATCTCCTGCCCTGTGACAATCAGTCTGCAAAAACGGGGACGAAAAAGATTACACACAGCAAGTCCCGCCACAAAAACATATATCAGGATATCATACAGCGGATTCGCGTAATGCCAGGGTTTTACCACCAGAACCGCGGCAAACACCAGCACATAGAAAATACCCACCGCCTTATATGTGCGCTTTTTCTTTTCGCTCATCTGATAAATTTTCATCTGACCTTCTCCTTTTTTTACGTTATTACCAAACTTTCAGGAACTTTCCGAGTATTCCTACCAGCACGCAGTTAAACTCGGCTGCATTACTTCCAGAAACCATCGTAGCAGTTGAGGAAATAAATCCGGCTCCAAACGCAAGTTCCGTTACAATCGGAGCCATCCAGGTATTGATATAGGTTTTGTATACAACAACCGCAATGGAAGCTATCAGAGCTTTGAACATATCGCCGTTCGCATACATTGCGCAGGCACAGGTGATATAGACCATAGAACCCAGAGTTGACAGCGGGAACATATGTACACCTGGCAGGAATGCAATCAGGATGGCAATCGGAATCATAATACCTACCAGCTGGATACCCATCTCATCGCCCAGGCAGAGTGCCTCATCCATACCGATGTAAATCTCGTAATCGTCGCCCAGCTTCTTCTTGAAGTACTTTCTGGCATCCTTGGACAGCGGCAGAAGTCCTTCCATCAGAAGTCCTACTACCTTCGGCATCAGAATAATAGCTGCTGCCAGAGTTACGGAAAGTGTCAGTGTTCCGGAAACGCTCTGCTTGGTCAGTACAGACAGAATCAGACCTACCGTAAATGCCATAATAGAGGACTCACCAAAGGAACCAAACTTCTCAGAAAACCAGTTTACATTCAGATGAATCTTATTGATACCGGGAATCTTATCCAGAACCTTGCATACCACCCAGTCAATAGCCAGAATATAAATCATATCATGGTTACAGCAGGTAGTACCCGGAAGATTATAAACCTTCTGCCATTTTGCCGCAATTTTATCTGCAAATACCAGTACAACCACAACGGTAAGAAGTCCGAATACGGTCGCAATGATGTAAGCCGGTACCTTTGCCATTCCCGCAATGGTCAATACATAGTACAGCATAGACGCGCCCAGTACCATATGGAAATAGTTCCACACATCAATATCCATGGTCTTGGTGAACCGTACCTTAATCAGGACATAGTTCAGAATCATTCCCAACGGCACAATCAAAAGAGCAAACGATGTGGACCATGCAACTGCGGCCAAACCTTCCCATCCAATATCTACGATTGTGAATCCAGCTCCATCTCCATACTGCGCATAATAATCAATCGCCGGCTGCAGACCGGAAATCAGCATGTTCAAAATAACATTGATACCAAGGAATCCAGCGCCTACACGAAGACCATTTCTTAAAGCATCAAACGGTTTCTGTTTGAAGATAATTCCAAGGATTAAAATTGTAAACGGCAAGAACACTCCGCCACCCAAATCCATTACAAACTGGACAATTGCATTAATAATACTCATTCTTTTTCCCCCTACTCTGCACTCAATGCTTTCAGTTTTTCTACAATCAGTTCAATCGTTTCATCTTCTCCGATGCCTGTGATCAAACCATTAACTCCGACGATTTCTGTTCCGACTTCTTTTGAAAACTTTGTTGTTGTAAAACAGATATCGAAATCTTTGGCAATGGCCTCCACATCCTGCAGCGGGGATTTTGAAATACTTACCGGAATCTTATGCTCCTTCGCGATTTTCGCAATCTCCGTCGCCGCAAAGGTGGATGTGGCAATACCTCCTCCGCAGGCAACCAGAACTCTCAGCTCTTTCATAATCATTCTCTCCTTTCTTCTGTTATTTTCCGCGTTTCAGCTTATGCCTATTATAAGCACATGAATATCCAATAAAAAGTCAAAAACTTTTCGGTTTCGTGAAATGATTTGTACTTGCATTTCATGTATTCCTTTATTATCTTATTAATATACAAGGAGGCAAAATTATGGATTCACTTACAAATACTATGTTAAAGCAGATTATTCAGCTGAATAAATCCTTTATCCCGGCTGAAGATCTTATCTCTTTTCTGTCTGTAAGCGATCGGACTGTTTATAATTACTGGAAAAAAATCGAAAAATTTCTTCAGGATTATCATATTGAACATTTTCTTTCCTATGACGGGAAAGGTTTTGTATTCTCCAGAAATAACAGGCAATGCAAGACGATTGCAACTATTATTTCCCATATGGATTTCTATGAATATCACCTGAACTCTGAAGAACGTCCTTGGGTAATCCTTGTCTATCTCTGTGCAGCAAACGAACCTATCACAATCAAAAACCTGGAAGATATCCTGTCCATGAGCCGCACCACCATAATCAATGCCTTACATTCCGTTCGCGGTCTTATTGAGGAAACTGACTTGGTCTTTGAGGAAAACACTCATTATGGAGTTTCCCTAACCGGTACTGAATACGAACGTCGTGAACTGATTTTCCGAACTGCAGAAGCCTTGCATGTCATGGATGACTGGCATCTGAAAGAACAATCTTTCAATCCTTTCGTCAACCTGTTTTCAGAACTTTTTCATATGAATCGCTACGAAAACAAAGTACGTACCGCCATTCGGCATATGACAGATGAACTGAACCTGCAGCTCAGCGACAGAAAATTTTATCGCTTGCAGTTTATCCTCTGTGTTCTTCTTGACCGGATTGAAAACTATCCCGTATTTATCCCTAACGAGATAGAAGAGCCTGTCCAGCAAAAAATGCTGGCTGGCACGCTGCTTCAACAGTTCAAAAATCATATCACACCAGACATCCAGGAGACCTGCTATCTGGCCTGCAGACTTCAGCAGCTTCACATCTCTAATCTGGATATTTCCGGTGAGATCAATGAAACATATATTAATATGGTGGTTATCCACCTGTTGCAATGTCTGGAAGTACACTATAAAACTACTCTCACTACGGATTCCATGCTGACACAGTATCTCTGCGCCCACATTACCGCTTGTTATCGGCGTTTAAAACAGTCAGAGCATATCAGCAATCCTCTTCTGACAGATATGCAGCAAAACTATAGAAAGGACTTCGATATCTTAAAAGAACATATTTTTATTCTGGAAAATTCTCTGAATATTGCGTTGAACAACGATGAAATCGCCTATATTCTGATGCATATCCTTGCAGCCTTGGAACGTCAGAAAACCGATTCCTATATTCCGGTTCTTGTAGTCGCCTGCAATTCCGGTATGGCCACCGGAAATCTTCTGGCAGCATTGATTCGAAAACATTTTCATGTACGGATTGCTGCCATATGTCAGATGCAGAATCTAGAAGAAACGGTAGCAGCCCATCATGCCGATCTGGTTGTCGCTACTATTTCAACTACGTTTCATGCTGTGCGCACGCTGGTCGTAAACGCAATCCCCACTAAGGAGGATCTGACAGATTTACAGAATGCCATTACCCTTCTGCAGGAGACTCATATGAATACCTCTTTTCCAGAACAGACTTTCTTAGAAGTCAAAGACTGCGCTGATTCTGTACCTTTATCTTCACTGATTGATGAGGATTCCATCCTTCTTGACAGCAGTGCTGGCACTTGGAAAGAAGCAATTATCGCAGCCGGTGAGTTGCTTCTCTGGAAACGATGCATTACGGTTAATTATCTGAATAGCATGCTAAATCTGATTAACCAGTACGGACCATACATTGTCATCACAAAAGGAATTGCCTTGGCTCATGCTACTCCATCAGACGGTCATCTAAAAGCTGGTTTTTCCATGGTGCGTCTAAAAAAACCTGTTATTTTTGGTCATGCTGACAACGATCCTGTATCTGTAGTCTTCAGTTTTACTGTACCGGATAAACCTGCCTACACCTCCACCATCCTCCATTTCATGCATGCGATCCGAAACCCTGATTTTCTCACTCGCATTATGAAATGTAAGACTCCCGATGAAACGTTGAATGAAATCCTTACCTGCTGTCAGGATTCCTGAACTCAAAAAGGTACTTGGATCCGACTGTCAACTGCTCTAATCCTGCCCACTGGTCGTTAGACCTATTTTCAGTGGAATCTTAAAAGGCAGTACTTTGAAATCAAAGCTTCTGGAGAAGTATGTTTTGTAATTGTACTTAAAAAGGTGATACTGCTAAATCACTTATTTTATGATTTAGCAGCATCATCTTTTCCTTGCTCACTAACTCAAGCGATAAAATTGTTTCAAGTTTTTCCGTCAATATACTAATTTCGCGATCATCGAGACCGTTTCAAGTTTTGTGTAAACGTTAAAAACTGATATAAGATTTGTGAAT
>ERZ773248.77-NODE-77-length-132124-cov-18.878124_pt1 | contig 132124 bp, 123 predicted proteins | sample MGYA00580518_ERZ773248 | MGnify/ENA primary metagenome ERZ773248 (study PRJEB29015, sample SAMEA2737762) | human gut metagenome | biome: human gut; feature: human-associated habitat; material: faeces | place: China | collected 2012 ...
AGAAGGTACTTAAGCTCTGCTCAATGCTCTGTTCATCACCGATATCCGCGAATACATTGTCAAAAACAGCTAATTCAGAGCCTTCCCAGGCTGGAATGTGAAGTCCCGCCTGCCCCATTAATGTAAAAAGCCCCACTGTTTTTAAGGAAACGGTCTTACCTCCGGTATTAGGGCCTGTTACGATCAGCAGGTCAAAGTCTTTTCCAAGCCATACATTAATAGGAACAGCTTTTTTCTGGTCCAGCAACGGGTGGCGGCCGTCTTTGATGTTGATATAGCCTTTATCGTTGAAAATGGGGGCTGTACAGCGGTACTGGTGGGATAAGGCTGCTTTGGCAAAAATGAAATCCAGTTGGGCTAACAGCTCCATATCTAACTGCAGTTCTTCTATGTGCGGTGCTGTCTGGTTGCTTAAAGAAGCTAAAACAGCCTCGATCTCTTTTTGCTCCTGGATTTCCAGCTCACGGATCTCATTGTTTAATTTTACAATGGCCATTGGCTCGATAAAAAGGGTAGAGCCTGTGGCAGACTGGTCATGGACCATGCCGGATACCTGGCTTTTGTACTCTGATTTAACAGGGAGACAGTACCGGCCGTCACGCATGGTGATCACAGCGTCCTGTAAATAGGTACGGTGGGAGTTCAGGATAGAGTTCAACTGGGTATGGATACGGTCTGCGCAGGCTTTTAAGGAACGGCGCACATGGGACAGACCGGGACTTGCGTCATCAGCAATCTCATCTTCAGAAAGGATGCAGCGCTTGATCTCATTGTTCACCGGTGTAAGCGGCTCTAAGGCCTGGAATAAGGGGTCTAAGGAGTCAGGCGCATATTCTTCAGCTGCTGTCTGTTTAGGAGGCTGCTGTCCCGGAAAACGTGGTGTAAAGGTGTTTTCAGGAATATCCTGACGGCCGTAGGCTTTAGCACGGGCAGTGACGGTAAGGACGGAGCTGATGGAAAGCAGTTCGCTGATGCTTAAGGAGCTGCCAATCTCCAGGCGTTTTAAGGAGCTGCCGATATCCCGCAAGCCAGAGAAAGATACTGTACCTTTTAAGCGGACTCTGTCAGCTGCATCTGTGGTCTGCGCCTGCCAGGTACGTACCTCTTCCAGATCTGAAGATGGAACAAGATCCCGGCAGAGGGATTTTCCCAGCGGGGAAGCCGCATGGGATTCCAGCTGTGTGATGATCTTTGTATATTCTAAAGTTTTTAAGGCTTTTTGGTTCATATTTATTGGTTCCTCCAGGTATTGCATAAGGTTCACGCAACAGACCTGTGCTTACGCAAGGGGGCTGTTTCGTTGAAATGTTTCTTACAGAGTGGGCGTGAAAGGTTCACTCACAGCCCTGCGCTGACGCGCTCTGCTGTCTGCTGGCGCAGGTAAAAACAAATGCCGCCGTTGGCGTCGCTTGTTTTTCTGCTGTGCCTTTACATTATAACAGCAAATATTATGTTTTACTATGGGAAATTTCTCAGGAGAAATGGGGAGAAAACGGAGGATATATCGTTACAGTTCAACCATGACATCTTCTTGTTTCCATATTCATGAAAACAAGAAGCTTGGTGGTTCCACCATATGCTGATTTGGATGAGAAAGTGCTTATGCAAGCAAGCTTGCAACACACTCCCTCATTCAAACCAGCGCATGGCTGAACTGTAATGATATATCGGCAAGAATCCTATAGAACATCTTGCATAATGCCAGGAAGAACCTTATAATAGGAATAAGATTCTTCGCAAGGAGGAACACAATGGCGGATAAGCGTACAGATAAGGATGACAATGTAAAAGAAGACCGCTCCTGGCAGTTTATCCAGGAGAAGATCGTGCGTCAGCCGTTATCAAGAAGGCAGATCATCAGATATATCATCTTGACGGTTATTTGCGCAGTGCTGTTTGGAACCATATCAGCGGTTTGTTTTACAGTGACCAAAACTGTGGCTAAAAAGATAATGGGCCAGGAAAAAGCAGAGGAAAGCCGTCCTATTACCATACCAAAAGATGAGCCGGAGACGCAGACTCCGGTACCTGTGCAGGAAGCTTCTACAGAGCCTACAGAGCCGGTAGAAGAAAAAGTCCGTTCAGAATTAGAGAAATATCCCTATTCTCTGGAAGATCTGAATAAAATGTACGGTAATTTAAGAACACTGGCATCGGAAGCAGATAAATCCATTGCTGCGATCCATTCCATCCAGCGGGAAAAAGACTGGTTTGATAACCCCATCGAAACCACAGGTCAGTTTTCAGGCGTTGTGATCGATGTCAGAAGAGAAGAAGTGCTGGTACTGGCTCCGTCAAAAGCAGTGGAAACAGCAGATTCCCTGGAAGTGGTATTTTCAGACAGCGAAGTAGTGCCGGGCACTGTAAAACAGACAGATTCCCAGATGGGCCTGACTGTGATCTGTGCAGATGTATCTTCTTTAGAGGATGTCCAGTATGAGAAGATCAAACCTGTAAAACTGGGAAATTCCTATAGCTCAAGACAGGGAGATCTGGTGTTTACTATGGGTTCACCAGCAGGAATGGTACATTCCAGCAGCTATGGTTTTATTTCCTATATAGCAAAAAATGTACAGATGACAGATGGAAATGCCCGGGTTCTGTATGCAGATGTTAAAAGCAGAGCAGATGCCGGTACTTTCCTGTTTAATACAGATGGAGAGCTTATTGGCTGGGGGACAGACCGCTATGACCAGGATGTGGAAACTGGGATGAAGACATTTATGTCTATTTCTGATTACAAGGGAATTCTGGAACTTTTGAGCAATGGGATTCCGGTTCCTTATTTGGGGATCGAAGGCCAGGAAGTCACCACAGAAATGGAAAAAAATGGAATGCCGGCAGGTATCTATATTACAGCGGCAGCTCCGGAAAGTCCTGCTTACAATGCCGGACTTCAGTCTGGTGATATCTTAGATGAGATCAACGATGTTAAGATCGAGGGAATGAAGAATTTCCAGGCCCAGGTGGAAAGACTCCATGTGGGTGATCACATTACAGTAACAGTCCAGAGAAATAATGGAAAAGATGAGTACAAAGAGATAGAATTTGCAGTAACAATGGGAGCCAGGTAGAAAAGGTGCCGGGCTCTCTTTTATGGAAAAATCAATGAAAATAATAAAAAATGAGGTAGAAAGATGAGATATATCGAAAGCTTCCGTGAAGGAATGCATGTATCAGATGTATATTTATGTAAGAACAAGCAGATCCAGCTTACAAAAAATGGAAAAGAGTATGGAAATGTGGTCCTTCAGGACAAGACAGGAACCATTGATGCCAAGATCTGGGACTTAAATTCTCCGGGAGTGGGGGATTTTGATACTATGGACTATGTGTGCATTGAGGCTGATGTGACTCTTTTCCAGAATTCCAATCAGTTAAATGTACGACGGATCCGCAAAGCAGGAGAAGGAGAGTACATAGAGTCTGATTATCTGCCTGTATCTAAGAAGGATATTGGAAAAATGTATGAAGAACTGCTGGGATTTATTAAGAGTGTAAAGAATCCATATTTGAACCGTCTGTTGTCCAGTTTCTTTGTAGATGATGCCGCTTTCGCAAAGGCATTCCAGTTCCATTCTGCAGCAAAGACAGTTCATCATGGTTTTGTAGGGGGATTGTTAGAGCATACTTTAAGTGTTACAAAGCTGTGTGACTATTATGCAGGCTATTATAAAGAGTTAAACCGGGATCTGCTGATCGCAGCAGCTATTTTCCATGATATCGGAAAAACAAAAGAGCTTTCCCGCTTCCCGGAAAATGATTATACCGATGATGGTCAGTTACTGGGCCACATTATTATTGGTACAGAAATGGTGTCTGAGCGCATGAAGGAGATCGAAGGCTTCCCTGCAAGTATTGCAGTTGAGTTAAAGCACTGCATTTTGGCACATCATGGGGAACTGGAATATGGTTCTCCAAAGAAGCCTGCGCTGCTGGAAGCGCTGGCACTGAATTTTGCAGATAATACAGATGCAAAAATGGAAACCATGATCGAAGCATTAAATGCCGGGGGAGAAAACAAAGGCTGGCTGGGATTCAACCGCCTGTTAGAGTCCAATATCCGCAGAACAACGGAGTAAAATCAAAATATGGAAAAAAATCAGGAATTTACAGTATCCATTGAGGATATGAGTGAAGACGGCGCAGGGATCGGAAAACTGGACGGTTATATCTGGTTTATTAAAGATGCAGTGATCGGCGATGTAGTCCGGGCCCGTGCCATGAAGATGAAAAAAAATTACGGATTTGCAAGGCTGATGGAGATTCTTACTCCATCTGCAGCACGGGTAGAGCCAAGGTGTCCTGTTGCCCGTCAGTGCGGCGGCTGTCAGCTTCAGGCCATGTCCTATGAAGAACAGCTGAAATTTAAGGAGCGGAAGGTGAAAAACCATCTGTTAAGGATCGGGAAATTTAGAGAAGATGAGATCCATATGCTTCCTATTATGGGAATGGAAGAACCATGGCGCTATCGTAATAAGGCACAGTTTCCGTTTGGAATGGACAAAAATGGAAATATTGTGGCCGGATTTTATGCAGGACGTACCCATGATATTATTGAGTGCGGGGATTGTCTGTTAGGTGTAGAGGAAAATAAGGATATTCTGGACATTATCAAAGGATTTATGAGAGATCATAATATCCGTCCCTATGATGAGACTGCCCATAAAGGCCTGGTGCGCCATGCGCTGATCCGCAAGGGCTTTCATTCCGGTGAGCTTATGGTCTGTCTGGTGATCAACGGAAAAGATATTCCGTTAAAGGAACAGCTGGTGGAAGAATTGTGCCGGATAAAAGGCATGACCAGCATTTCCTATAGTATCAATCAGGAAAAGACCAATGTGATCATGGGAAAAGAGATCGTTAATTTATATGGTCCTGGTTATATTACTGATAACATTGGAAATGTGACTTATCAGATCTCACCATTATCATTTTATCAGGTCAATCCAGTACAGACGGAAAAGCTGTATGGAACAGCCCTGGAGTATGCAGGACTTACCGGAAGTGAAACAGTCTGGGATCTGTACTGCGGAATCGGCACCATTTCCCTGTTTTTAGCACAGAATGCCAAAAAGGTATACGGCGTGGAGATCGTTCCCCAGGCAATTGAAGATGCCAGAAGAAATGCAGCTTTAAATCATATTACTAATGCAGAATTCTTTACCGGAAAGGCAGAGGAAGTCCTTCCGGAACAGTATGCGAAAAACAAGGTCTATGCCGATGTCATTGTAGTAGATCCACCAAGAAAAGGTTGCGATCAGGTCTGCCTTGACACCATTTTAAAAATGGCTCCCAAGCGGGTTGTCTATGTAAGCTGCGATTCCTCTACGCTGGCAAGAGATCTGAGATATCTGGCAGATGGCGGATATGAGGTAGAAAAGGTAAGATGTTGCGATATGTTTGGACAAAGCTGTCATGTGGAGACGGTTGTCTTTTTGTCCAAACATTGAGACAAGAATACTTGTCTCGATGAACGTGGCAGTCGGCAAATCGAGATGCAAGCATCCCGGCTTGCATCATTGCTCGCGTAAAAGCCGGATGACACGATAGTGATCGTTCTGTAGAAACTTGAGAAGCCAATTCCCTATTCAAACCATTGATAAATGAACTGTACCCCCAGAAATTTGCATAAAATTTAAATAATACTTGAAAAAATCCTATCGATATGCTAATATAAAAATGCACATGGAAAACGATTTCCATTTAGCAGATAGGAACAATATGAACAAAGATAAAGTAACTATCCATGATGTAGCGAGAGCGGCTAATGTTTCGCCGGCTACAGTTTCCAGGGTTTTAAACAATTCAGACCACCCGGTGAAGCCGGAGTTAAAGGAGAAGATCCTTCTTGCTTCCAAGCAGTTAGGATATATCCCGAATCTTCAGGCCAGGAACCTGAAGAGTAAAAAAAGTACATCTATAGGGATCATCATTCCGTCTATTGCGAATCCATTTTATCCTTCTATTGTAAGGGGAATCGAAGATGAGATCGTCAGCCGGAATTATCACATGTCCATATCAAGCTGTGACAGAGATAAAGAACGGATCAACTACAGCATTGAAAATATGCTGGCAGTAAACGTTCAGGGCATCATCAGTATTTACATTGATGAGATACCGGAAGCTATGTTCCGCCTGGTAAAACGAGGTGGAGTTGCTTTAAATGTTGTTTCTAACGGTATCTGTATACCGGATATGCACACCATTATGGTGGATAAGGTAGAAGAATGTGAGCTGGCAGTACAGCATCTGCTGGATCTGGGACATAAAAAAGTTGCCATGCTGTTTGACAAGCTGGATAACTCCATCCGAAGAAGCCGTCTGACGGGTTATAAGCAGGCGCTTGGAAAAGCGAAGATCCCATACTGGGAAGAATATGTTTATATCTGGGGACGCGATGCAATTGCTGATGTAACAGAATCCGCAGACAAAGGCTATTATCTTACCAAAGCTCTTTTAGAGAAAACACCGGAAGTTACAGCTTTTGTATGTATGAATGATGCTATGGCATTAGGCGCTTTCAAAGCAGTCCGGGAAGCCGGAAAGAAAGTGCCTGACGATTATTCCATTGTCGGATTCGATGATCTGGTATTTGCAGATTCCATTGATCCATCTCTTACTACGGTAGGTTTGGACCAGTATCTATGGGGAAAGAAGCTTGCCCAGTATTATTTCTCTTTACTGGAACATCCTCAGGTGAAGGAATCCTGTGTAAGTGAGGAGGAAGTTCTGGTAAGATCTAGGCTGATCCCGCGCCAGAGTACTAAGAAGATCGTATTATGATGATGTAAGTGTCAAAAGTATAAATTGCGTTTGTGCTCGCACAAATAAGTAATTTATACTTATTGACACGCCGAACACTGAAAACGAAATAAAATGGTGTGAACACGCCGTTTTATGGGAGTTTGAGGTGTTCGAGGATTGCGGGAATTGCATAGCAATGGAGCAATCCGGTTACATCAGTGAGTGGCAAAATTTACTTTTGACACTCACATCATTATGATATATATTTGCACACCACAGCAGGTGTGCAAAAAAATCTGAAAAGTGGAAAACGATTTCCATATATTTTTTATCAGAATGGAAAACGTTTTCCACAAAGAATCAATCTGTCTGGGGCAGATGACATGATAAAGGAAAGTATGTTTATTTCCGCAAAAAAGGCTATATACAGTGACTACACTGTATGAGTATAAAACCAAAAACATTTTATATATTTAGAAAGGGGTTATTTATTATGAGAAAAATGTTTTATGTAATGTGCGCAGCAGGCGTAGCAGCATCTTTAGCAGGATGTACAAAGATGGACACAGCAGCTACTACAGCAGCACCGGCAGTTACAGAGGCAGCTGCAAAGGAGGAAACGAAAGCAGAGGAAAAAACAGAAACAGCAGCAGAACCAGAGGTGAAACTGATCGGTGCACATGTTAATACGGTTGATAGTTCCTATCAGGCTGGTTTCGACGCAATGAAGGAAAAACTGGAAGAGGTGTCAGGCGGAAAGATGACCGTTGAGATCCATCCAAACGGCGAATTAGGCGGAAATGAAGCAGAATTAGTTGAGAAGATGGCAACAGGAACCGTTGATATGATCGTTGCTTCTCCAAACTTCGTAGCAACCACCGGTGTTAAAGAAGCAGACTTGTTCTCTATCCCATTCCTTTACACAGGCTTAGATCACTGGACAGCAGTTGTAGACGGTGAAGTTGGACAGACCATTACAGATAAGATCAATGCAGGCGGCGTTCTTCATAACTTAGGATACTGGAGCTGTGGTACCAGAGAGTACTTCGGTGTTAAACCTGTAAACACAGTAGAAGATTTCAAGAACGTAAAGATCCGTGTCCAGGACTCTGATGTAGTACGTTCCGTATGGTCTGCGCTGGGAGCAAACCCAACCACACTGGCTTATAACGAGCTGTACAGCGGACTTCAGAACCATGTAATCGATGCAGCAGAGAATGATCTTGGAAACATCTTACTGCAGAAGTTCTACGAAGCTGGTCCTTACGTATCTCTGACTGACCATGACATTGCAACCAGAATGTTCCTGATCGGAGCTAACAAGTACAACAGCTTAACTGATGAGCAGAAGCAGTGGGTAGATGAAGCAGCAGAATATGCCTGCAAAGAGCAGAGAGCATTTGATAAAGACCTGAACGATAAGGCACTTGAGACCATCAAGGAAAATGGCGGTATCGTAAACGAAGTAGATAAAGACAGCCTGATCGCAGCTTGTGCAGACTCTAAAAATGCAGCAGCTGAGAAGATCGGTGTAACTGATCTCTACAACAAGGTAAATGAAGCAGCAAAATAAGCAGGCATAGCAGATACGGCATTATAAGGAAAACGCGTATGGCTGTGTAAGTAGTTGTACGCGTTTTTCATATGTTTTTCCGGAATGTTTTGCACCTGATCCCGTGAAAAGATTCCGGGAGAACATAATTGAAAATGGAGGTTTTAAGGTGAAAAAGATATGTGATCTGATGGAAAAAGTTCTGTACATAGTAGGAATGGCATCTGTTGCAGTTTTCTTTGTATGCACTACAGTACAGGTATGTTCCCGTGTATTTGGATTCCAGGCGGCTTTTACAGAAGAGGTTGCCAACGCAGCGTTGGCATGGTGCTGCTTTATCGGATCAGCACCAATGGTTCGTTCCAATGAGCATTTTAAATTTACAGCATTAACCGAAAAATTAAAAGGAAAATCCCTTTTTGCAGATGAACTTGCAGGACATGTATTTGTCCTGATCTTCAATCTGGTAGTTGGCATTTACGGCATTAAGCTGGTACAGCAGTTTGCAGCCTGGAAAATGACTTCTATGCCAGTAAGTAAAGGATGGAGCTGGTTATGTGTTCCTATTTTTGGTCTGACAGCAGCAGTGTTCTCTGTAGAAAATATCATAGATTGTATTAAGCATCCTGACAGAGGCCAGGTAGAAGATGCAGTTGAAAAGGCAATGAAGGAGGCAGAATTATGATACTAGTACTGGTTGCAGCATTTCTTATCTTATTGTTTGCAGGAATCCCCATTGCCTACATTTTAGGTCTGGTGGCACTTCTTGGTATTTCCCAGTTAAATTCTATTTCTTTAATTACAGTTGTACAGAAAATGTTTACCGGTCTGAACAGCTTTACACTGCTTGCAGTTCCGCTGTTCGTTCTGGCGGCAAACATTATGAACCGTGCAAAGATCAGTGAGAAACTGATTCAGTTCTGTAATGGTATTGTGGGAAGATTCCCAGGCGGTCTTGCATATGCAAATGTTTTAGTTTCCATGTTATTTGCCGGAATTTCTGGTTCTTCCCAGGCTGATACAGCAGGTATCGGTTCCATTTTGATCCCGGCAATGGAAGAAGAAGGTTACAGCCAGGAAACTTCAGTAGGTGTAACGGCAGCTTCTTCTACGATCGGTATTGTTATCCCGCCGTCTATTCCTATGGTTGTTTACTCTTCTGTAGCAGGCGCATCCATTGGTGCTCTGTTTTTAGGCGGTGTTGTTCCTGGTATCCTGATCGGTCTTGGACAGATGTTTGTTATTTTTATGGGAAATAAGAAATATCATTATCCAAAACAGGATCCAATGTCATTTAAAGACTTCTTAAAACTGGCTATAAAATGTCTTCCTCCAGTATTAACACCTGTTATCATTATCGGTGGTGTTATCGGGGGCTTATGTACGGCAACTGAATCTGCAGCTATTGCATGTATTTATGCGATCATCCTTGGTGTATTCGTATTCAAAAACCTTTCTTTAAAAGATGTAAAGCCATTACTTTATGACACACTTCGTACCAGTGCCACTTCCCTGTTTGCACTGGCAACTGCAAATGCATTAGGACAGCTTTTAAGCTACTACAATGTAAGTACCAGTGTTCAGCAGATGTTCGCTACCTACTTCCCATATAAGTGGCAGTTCTTACTGGCAGTTATTGGATTCTATTTATTCCTTGGAACATTCATGGATGCGATCCCTGCAATGATCCTGTTTGTTCCTGTATTAATGCCTGTTGCAACTGCATTTGGTATTACACCGGTACAGTTAGGTCTGATCATCGTTATCACACTGGCAGTTGGTCAGGTAACACCGCCTTATGGACTGTGTCTGCTGATCGCAGGAAGAATTTCCGGAATGAGTGTGCAAAAGTCGTTTAAGGCAGTTATCCCGTATATCATGGTTTCTGTAGTAGTAGTAGTACTGATCGCATTTTTACCGGATATTGCCTTTGCATTACCGAAACTTATTAAGCCGGAGTGGTTTTAACAGGCGGGTACTTTTATAGTCATATGTTCTCTAGGAATCTTTCTGTACCTGATTTTGTGAGAAGATTTTTTGCCAGTTGTGCCCAAATTTCTGAGGCGTACGCGGTGCGTACGGTGATGAAATTCGGGTGCGACTGGCGGAAAATCGGCCACAAAGGCAGGTGCAGGAAAGACTCCGAGAGGACATTCATTTCCAAAGGAGGGATTTTTCATGGAGAAAAAGAAGGTAGCGATTGTCACATTAGGTGACAGCCGTCGCGAATTTTATAAAAAGAGAGAAGCAATTGTAGCAAGCGAGATCGAAAAGGTGAAAAAGGCATTTGGGGATAAATATGACCTTTATATCTCACCTATTGTATTTGACACAGAAGATGGACAAAATATTTCTGATGAGATCAAGAAACAGGGCATTGAAGCTGTGATCATCCATGTGCCCATCTGGGCAACCCCATCTTTAGCATTCCGCATTGCCTATGGAACTTCTTATCCGGTGCTGCTGTTAGGCAACCTGCAGCGCAATACGTCCAGCCTTGTAACACTGCTGGCAGTTGGTGGTATGTTGGACCAGACCGGAAAGAAGTGCATCCGTGTATCTGGTGATTATGAAGATCCCAAGATCCAGGAAAAGGTGGATAACTTTGTAAAAGGCGTTTATGTGGCAGAAGGCATCCGCCGTTCCAGCTATGGAATGATCGGCGGAAGAAGTATTGGTATTGGAACTACAGTAGCAGATCCAAGCCAGTGGCAGAGTACCTTTGGGGTAGAGTTTGACCACTGCGACCAGTATGAGATCGTATACCGTGCAAAGGCACTGGACGAAGAACGTGTCCAGAAGCATTTAAAATGGGTAAAGGAAAATGTACCGAGGATAGAATTCGGGGACAAGTTTACAGAGAAAACACTGGAATTACAGGTACGCAGTTATCTGGCATTAAAGGATATGGCTGCGGAAAAGAAGTATAACTTTATGGGCATCAAGTGCCAGCAGGATATGAGCGATCATTTCGTTCTCCAGTGTCTGGGTGTGGCATTATTAAACAACCCATATGACGCAGACGGCGAAAAGACACCGATCCCAACTTCCTGTGAGTGTGACTGCGACGGTGCTATGACCATGCGTATCTTAAATCTGTGCGCAGAAGGAAAGCCTTCCTGTTTGCTGGACATCAAGTTCTTTGATGGAAACGATAAGGAATTTGTACTGGCAAACTGCGGCAGCGTGGCACCATATTTCGCTGATCCGGACAACAAAGAAGAAGCTATGAAGAAGATCGCTTTAATGCCTCATATCTTCGGGGAAGCAGGCGGTGCATCCATCCAGTTTATCTCCAAACCAGGTGATGTGACAGTTGCCAGACTGTTCCGCAGCAATGGAAAGTATGTATTAGGCTGCTTTGAGGGAACCACAAAGATGTATCCTCTTGAGAAGTTAAAAGAGACTACATACTGCTATCCACATGCATTCGTAGAAGCAGAGGCAGACTACGAAAAGTTCTACGAGAAGATCAACTCTAACCATCTGCATATGGTTTATGGAAAGTATGCGAAGGTTTTAAAGATGTTCTGTGAGATCGTGGGAATTGAGTATATCTGTTTTAATAAGTAGTGCTTGTACAAAAAGCAAATGAATGAGTTGTAAAATTTACAGGTTTACACAGCAACGTCAAAATGTTATGATACTGGTACATTATTTACGAAAACGATGTACCGGTGTCCTGAGGCCAGAAATCTTCCTGCAAGCAGGCTTGCATCAGATTTCTGGCCTTTTGGCTATGGTATTATCATGATGTTGTGGCAAAAGGTATTTTGCGGTGATTAACAGAAGGTGAGGGGAAATATATGAGACTCTTATACGAGTTATCCTGGTTATGGGAGATGATGGGTATCGCCATGGCTGCTGCGGTTGTCTGTGTAGCTTGCGCTGCGCTGATCTGTAAGGCAGCAAAGAAGAAACTCAGCAGAAAAGTGATAGCAGTTGTTACTGCTGCGGCGTTTGCGGGCGCTGTTTTGGCAGTTATTCTAATCGCGCGGACACCTATGCCCCTTTGAAAACACTGATCCACTTATACGGTTTAAGATAAAATTAACCCCATTTTTCCAGGAAATGTGCTATACTATCAGCACAGCAGTTACCAAGGAGAAAGGCGGGGAAAAGTATTATGAACAAGGTGATTACAGTGAGCCGTGAATTCGGCAGCGGGGGAAGAGAACTGGGTGTGAAGCTGGCGGAGACACTGGGGATTCCTTTTTATGACAAGGAACTGATCTCTATGGCAGCAGATGATATTAATATTGCAGAGGAAGCGTTCCGTAAATACGATGAGCATGTGATAGAGGATGATCCTTTAGATCATAAGATCCATCATTCTTTTTCAGAGCTGTATAAAGTGCCTATGTCTGATCAGATCTTTGTGGCTCAGTCTAATGTGATCCGCAGACTGGCTTCCCATGGTCCCTGTGTGATCGTAGGCCGCTGTGCAGATATGATACTGGAAGACAGCGTAAACATTTTCATTTATTCAAAAATGAAACAGCGCGTAAAGCGATTAATGGAACTGGAGCCGGAAGAAGGCGCCAATGAAAAAGACATGGAAATGAAGATCCGTGCCGTTGACCGCAAGCGCCGGGATTATTACCAGTATTATACAGGAAATACCTGGGGAAGAGCCCAGAATTATCATCTTTGCGTGGACAGCAGCTTGGTTGGTGTTGACGGCTGTTTAAGGGCTGCACTGGCATATCTGGAAGATGTATGCAAAGATGAAGAAAAGCCGGAAGAGAGTGGAAATGCAGCTGTATAACGGATAAAAAAATATCAGATCGTAATTAAAAACGGTGAATAATTCCCGTCCATAAGACTCATAATAAGAACGTGCAAAAGAAGTACAGATCAAAAAACAGGTGAGTCCATGGAAAAGCCGGGAAAGAAACTGAAGAAATTTTTTATTATAATAGGAACTACAGGAATGGTGTATGCAGGTCTTAAATATCTGCTGCCCCTTGTAGTTCCTCTTTTATTAGGTTATACACTAGCTCTGCTGCTTCGACCGTCAGCACGTTTTTTGCAGCATCGGATCATAATATGTGTATTTGGAAAAAAATGGAAACCATCACTGGGATTGCTGGGAACGGTTCAGCTGCTGATCCTGGGAGTGCTTGGCAGTTTTATGCTGACTATGGGAGTCCGCCGTCTCTGGGAAGAGACTTCTACCCTGATGGACCAGCTGCCGGTATGGCTGGACGGACTGTATTTCTGGATCGAGGAAAAATGCTTTGGGCTTGAAAAGCGTTTTGGTTTTGATCCGGGATGGGGAATCCATGTGGCAAGAAGCATGATCGAAGCAGGAACAAAGTATGTGAAGGAAAAAACAGTGCCATCTTTGATGATGGGCTCTTATTATACAGCTGGAGTTATAGGTCGTATTGGATTTATAAGTTTATTTACTTTCTGCAGTGCTATTTTAAGTTTACAGGAAATGGAAGAGCTGAAAGAACGGCGGGACCGGTCTGCTTTTAGCAGGGAGTTCCGTCTGATCGGAGACCGGCTGGTAAGCACTGGGAAAGTATGGTTTAAAAGTCAGGGGATCATATTTTTGCTTATTTCATTTTTGTGTACGGCAGGCATGTTCCTGGTGGGAAATCCGTGTCCCGTACTTGTGGGAATGGGGATCGGGATCATGGATGCTTTTCCAGTGCTGGGAGCGGGAACGGTGCTGATACCATGGGCAGTCGTTGAGGTTGTAATGGGAAAGTGGAAAACAGCGTTGATATTAGCCGGTTTATATCTGATCTGCACCCTTATACGCCAGTTTTTGGAGGTACACCTGATGAGCGGACAGATGGGGCTTTCTCCTTTTGAAACTTTAGGAGCAGTGTATGTAGGACTTAAGCTGTTTGGGATAACGGGGCTGTTTCTGGGACCACTGGGGTTATTGCTGATCGAGGATATGACAGAATTATTGCTTACTCAGCCTGTAAATGGAAAGACACAGAAGAATGGAACAAGTCAGCTGTAACACGGGGGACGGCAACCCGTTTTCAGCCCATTGACAAAACTCCCGTTCTGACGTAAAATCGAAAGGAAATGACGAAGATTAAAGAGAATCTATGAAATTCCATGAAAAGGCGTTGAAAGGGATCATTAAGTCAGAAAGCCCGTTACAGAGAGAGGAACACTGGTGGAAGTTCCTTACGAAAGCGTGACCCAACCTGCCCTGGAGCTCTGTATGATAAATACAGCGAAATTCCCGCGTTAAGGGATAAATAAGAGGGTTTCTGCCACAGATTATTTTGCAGGAACTAAGAAGGGTGGTACCGCCGAGTCATTCGGTCCCTTGCAGTAAGTTTTATGCATGGGATCGGATGGCTCTTTTTGATGATACCAAAACATGAGTAAGTAGCTATTTTTTGTAAAAAAATGAGCGGATTACGAATGGTTTGAAGATTGTGAGAGCATGTAGTGTGTAACAATCTGGTATCATGGATTTCAGAAAGAAAAGTATATAGAATGTAAAAGGAGAAAAATCATGGCAGACAACAAAAAAATGGTAGAAGCGATCACATCCATGGATACCGATTTTGCCCAGTGGTATACCGATGTGGTTAAAAAAGCAGAACTGTGCGATTATGCAAGCGTAAAGGGATGTATGGTCATCAAACCGGCTGGATATGCGATCTGGGAGAACATCCAGAAAGAATTGGACCGCAGATTTAAGGAAACAGGTGTACAAAACGTATATATGCCTATTTTCATTCCAGAAAGCCTGTTAGAGAAGGAAAAAGACCATGTAGAAGGTTTTGCACCGGAAGTTGCATGGGTAACCCATGGCGGATTGGAGCCACTTCAGGAGAGACTTTGTGTAAGACCTACTTCTGAGACTCTGTTCTGCGATTTCTACGCAAGAGACATCCATTCTTACCGTGACCTTCCAAGGGTATACAACCAGTGGTGTTCTGTTGTCCGCTGGGAGAAGACAACACGTCCGTTCCTTCGTTCCAGAGAATTCTTATGGCAGGAAGGACATACTGCCCATGCAACAGCTGAAGAAGCAGAGGCACGTACCATCCAGATGTTAAATGTATATGCTGATTTCTGTGAGCAGGTATTAGCTATCCCGGTTATTAAGGGACAGAAAACTGACAAGGAGAAATTCGCAGGTGCAGAGGCTACTTACACCATCGAATCCCTGATGCATGATGGTAAGGCATTACAGTCCGGTACCAGCCACAACTTCGGTGACGGATTTGCAAAGGCATTTGATATCCAGTTTACTGATAAGGACAATACATTAAAGCATGTTTACCAGACTTCCTGGGGTATGACAACACGTATGATCGGTGCTATCATCATGGTACATGGTGATGACAATGGTCTGGTCCTGCCTCCAAGGATCGCTCCTGTGCAGATCATGGTAGTTCCGATCCAGCAGAAGAAGGAAGGCGTATTAGACAAGGCATTTGAGTTAAGAGACCGTCTGATCAAGTCCGGATTTTCTGTAAAGGTAGACGACAGCGACAAGAGCCCAGGCTGGAAGTTTGCTGACTGTGAGATGCGTGGTATCCCGTTAAGAGTAGAGATCGGACCTAAGGATATGGAAAACAACCAGGCTGTCCTGGTACGCCGCGATACCCATGAAAAGACTATTGTTTCTTTAGACGAGTTAGAAGCAAAGGCAGAAGAGCTGCTTGATACCATCCAGCATGATATGTTAGAGAAGGCAAGAAAGCATAGAGATGCCCACACTTATACCGCTTTAGGCTGGGATGAATTTGTTGAGACCATTAACACAAAGCCAGGTTTTGTAAAGGCTATGTGGTGCGGATGCCAGGAATGCGAAGACAAGATCAAGGAAGTAACCGGCGCAACTTCCAGATGTATGCCATTTGAGCAGGAAAATCTGTCTGACAAGTGCGTATGCTGCGGAAAGCCAGCTAAAAAGATGGTTTACTGGGGACGTGCATATTAATATGAAAATGAATATCCCGGAACCTGCAAGAAAGATCATTGACAGGTTAAATGAACATGGTTATGAGGCCTATGTAGTAGGCGGCTGTGTCCGGGACATGATCCTGAAAAGAGAGCCGGGGGACTGGGATATCACCACCAGTGCCAGACCGGAGCAGGTCAAGGCTCTCTTTACTAGGACACTGGATACAGGCATACAGCATGGTACTGTGACCATTATGGTTGGAAAAGAGGGGTATGAGGTAACTACATTCCGGGTGGATGGCGATTATACAGATGGCCGGCATCCGGATACTGTTACCTTTACCCCTTCTCTTGAAGAAGACTTAAAGCGCCGTGACTTTACTATTAACGCCATGGCTTATAATCACAATACGGGTCTGGTGGATATTTTTGGCGGAAGGGAAGATATTGAAGGCAAAGTCATTCGCTGTGTTGGAAATCCAACGGAACGTTTTACAGAGGATGCCCTTCGTATCTTGCGTGCTATCCGCTTTTCTGCCCAGCTGGGATTTGAGATTGAAGATGCTACGCGACAGGCAATCACAGAGATTGCCCCTAATCTGGTCCATGTAAGCAAAGAGCGTATTCAGGTGGAGCTGACAAAACTGCTGTTAAGTGACCGGCCGGAAGCTATGAAGCTGGTATATGAAACCGGCATCAGCCCTTATGTTTCAGAAACATTTCACAAAATGGGAGAAATGATAGGGGATATGCCTGTTACGGTTCCTGCAAAAAAGGCCCTTCGCTGGGCTTTGTTTTTAAGAAAAGGAACACCGGAGCAGGCAGTGCGCATTTTACGGGATCTGAAACTGGATAATGATAGTATTTACCAGGTAAAGGTGCTGACCGGGTGGATAGAAAGGTCTATTTGTGGAGAGATCGCCCTTCCAGATGAAAAAACAGATGAAATGTGTACGCGGGAAAACGCAGCGGAATTGGAATTTATGCCGGGTGCTGAAAGTAAACCCCAGATCCGCAAGGTCATGAGCCAGATGGAGCCGGAACTGTTTGATGATCTGTTAAATATTAAGCTGTGTCTGGCAAAGGCGGCGGCAAAGGATAGTCAAAGTGTGGCAGTAAGGCAGTTAGAGAAGATTTGCGCACTGCGGGATGAGATACGCGCTGACGGCAACTGTATTTCCTTAAAAATGCTTGCTGTTACTGGAAATGACCTGATAAAAGCTGGAATGAAGCCGGGAAAAGAAGTGGGGCAGACGCTGCATCATTTTCTGGAACTGGTTTTGGAAGAGCCGGAGAAGAATGATAAGGAATATCTTCTGAAAACTCTGAAATTGGAGTTATATGATCGCAAAATGTAAAGCATTTAATATTTTTGTGAAATAATCAGCGATGGAATAATATGGTTAAAATAGTCTGCTTTAAAGAATATGAGTCACTATGTTTTACAAAAATATTTAGGCTTATAAAAAATAATCATGTATGTTTTTACTTAATTTAAATGATGTATGCGTATAAAAACATTGCAATATTTACAAAGGTTGACTATAATATTTGGTACAGGATGTTCTTTCGAGGTTTTCTGTATTCGATTTTGTGAGAAGATTTTTTGCCAGTTGTGCTCGAATTTTTGAGGCGTACGCGGCGCGTACGTTGATGAAATTCGGGTGCAAGTGGCGGAAAATCTGCCACAAAGGCGGGTGCAGAAAATCCCGAGAGGACATCACAGTTCAAAGGAGGATTTGAAAAATGAAATTGATCAACACAGAAAAAGCACCAGGCGCAATCGGACCTTATTCTCAGGGTTTTGAAGTAAACGGTATTGTTTATACTTCCGGTCAGATCCCAGTAAATCCAGCTGATGGCACTGTACCAGAAGGTATTGCTGCACAGGCTGAGCAGAGTTGCAAGAACGTAGGAGCTATTCTGGAAGCAGCAGGAAGCGGCTATGACAAAGTTATCAAGACCACCTGCTTCTTAGCAGATATGGGCGACTTCGCAGCATTCAACGAAGTATACGCTAAGTACTTTACTTCTAAGCCAGCTAGAAGCTGCGTAGCAGTTAAGTCTCTTCCAAAGGGTGTTCTTTGCGAGATCGAAGCAATTGCTGAGAAATAAGTAATAGTTGTAAAATGAAAATGGCTGCAGCTTTCTGGAAGCTGCAGCTTTTTTGCTGTAAGTAGTCAGAAGGGTGGTTTAAGCATGAAGAATAACATCATGATCATGAATTTTAGCGGAGTTTATGAAATGCAGGGGCTGAAGACGGCGCTGGAGAAGAAAGTGGACAGTGTGGTGGCAGAGGCAGAGAATATGGCCGCAAAACCAGTGATCACCCAGCTGGATTTCCAGGACATTCCTGGAACCAACTGTTATTGCGATAGTCTGGCAGAGGAAGAGATCGGAAAGAGGATCATTCCTTTTGGGCCGGAGGGACTGCATTTTTTAGACTCCGGCAATTACCATTATCTGACAAAGCTGTGGCTGGAGTTGGTAAAAGAACCCTTTGAACTGTTAGTATTTGACCACCATACCGATATGCAGCGTCCAGCCTTTGGCGGGATCTTATCCTGCGGCGGCTGGATTCGGGAAGCACTGGAGACCAATGAAAATTTAAAGCATGTGATTCTGGTAGGACCGCCACAGGCTGCAATGGAAGAAACGAAAAAAGAACTGGCAGAAGATGGGGAAGAACTGTTGGGGAAAGTAACCTGGATATCTGAGGAAGAATTTCTTCAAAATGTGGAAAAGCCGAACTGGATACAGAAACTTTGTGGACAGTGTAATGTGACCGGCGCAGAAGCTGATGAAAAAGAACAGCTCCCATTGTATATCTCCATTGATAAAGATATTTTATCAGAGTCTGAAGGAAAGACCAACTGGGATCAGGGAAATGTGGTTTTGGACCAGGTTTTGCAATTTATAGATGTCTATATGCAGCAGACACCAGGCAGACAGTTTATTGGCATGGATATTTGCGGGGAAGACCCGGAAGCAGACAACGAGGAAGTCCAGACAGTGTGCCGCAAGACCAGTGAAAAGATCTGTGGTTTTTTCCTTTGTTAAGTTTCATGTTAAGAATGTAAGCTGTTTAATAGAAAATGAAAGCCATTGTGTATTTGGAAGCAGGCTATCGGATTCCGGAGGCAAGTGAAGTATTAAAGAGATGTCAGGGCACGCATTTATTCTCCAAAATAAGTTGAGTGTCAGTCTCTTTTGTATTGGAATATACGGGCTATTTATTAATCATAATATTATGCAGACTTGAAATGTAATGACGTTTGCGTTACACTATAGGCAGTAGGAGGTGTTATGTTATGGAAAAAACAGCTACATTAAATTTAAGAGTAAATCCCACTGTAAAAGAGCGTGCAGAAGCAGTTTTATCAAAACTGGGAGTTCCTATGTCAACGGCTATTGATATGTATTTAAACCAGATTTCCCTTACTGGCGGCATTCCGTTTGCAGTGACATTGCCAAAAGCTCCGGATGTGATCAACGCAGATCTGATGACAGATGAACAGATTCATGAAAAACTGCAAAAAGGATATGATGATATGCAGGCAGGAAGAATACAGGATGCAGCCAGTGCATTTGCAAAGTTCAGGGAGAAGCGCTGAGAATGGATAAATATAAAGTGCAGATCACACAAGAAGCGTTGGCAGATATGGAACAGCTTTATAATTATATTGTAGTTACATTGTTAGCACCAGAAAATGCAATGAGACAGTATAACAGGATTGCAGATGCAATTTTAAGGCTGGATATATTGCCAGAACGTTTTCGGGAGATAGGATCGGAGTTTGGGCGTGCTGAAAAATTACGAAGAATGGTCGTGGACAATTATTCAGTATTCTATGTGATACAGGAAGAAAGTGTTATTGTGACGAATGTACTTTATAGTGCGTCAGATATTGAATATAGATTAAAAAAGTAAAAATGTAATAGATTTCCCCGCCAGATCAGCGGGGATTTTTGCTATAGATTTTAAAGGATTTTCCAGGCCACCAAAGCCAGAATAATCAGAAAAATCACATTATAAAGTGTAAATACCTTCATATAACGTCCGGTATGTGCATTTTCTGTTCCTACATAAAAACGATAGGAGATCAGACTTGCTAAAGATGCGATCAGAGTTCCCAGACCGCCGATATTCACTCCATACAACAGAGGAATGACCTGGTCAGTGAAGCCTGAAAGAAGGATGGCAGCAGGTACATTGCTGATGCACTGGCTTAAAAGGATCCCGGCGCCCAGTTCCCGGCCCCGGATCAGTTTATGGAGCAGATCAGATACTGCGGGAATGTTTTGCACATTTCCTATAAACAGAAAGAAAAAAACAAAGGTTAAAAGAAGAAAATAATCTGCTTTTTGAAACAATGTCCGATTAATAAAAAGCAAAGTTATAAGGACGAGAACCAACATAACAGGATATGGGATCAGGTGGGATACACATCCAAGGCAGGTCATAAAAAGTACCAGATAAACAGCTAATTTTTTCGGTTCAGGCCGTTCAGCCGCAGTCTGGGAAGCGATGTCTACTGGTGTAGAGGGGAGCATACAGGCTGCAGCAACCAGCAAAACCAGAGACAAAGCTGTAAGGGGGAACATGCGTATTAAAAAGGTTCCTGTGGAAAGGGAAAATGCAGAAGCCAGATACAGGTTCTGGGGATTTCCTACAGGTGTGAACATGCTTCCCAAATTCGCGCCAATGGTCTGCAAAACAATGGTGGAGATCAAAAGCTTTTGCTGTCCGGCCATAGTCAGTATCATAATGGCAAAAGGAACAAAGGTAAGCAATGCCACGTCATTGGTGATGAACATGCTGGAAAAAAAGCATAACAGGGAAAGCACCAGTATTAATTGCCTTGTGGTATGTACTTTTGTAAGAAGTGCAGAGCCGAGGCAGTGAAAAAGACCGATGCTCTGAAATCCAGCTACAACCAGCATCAGGCTGAAAAGCAGAGACAGAACCCGAAAGTCGATATATCCCATATAAGCAGCAGAGGGATGTACAAAAAACGCGGAAATAAAGGCTAAAGATCCGGCGATACATAATACAGTTTCTTTTTTAAAAAAGCGGATGCAGGTGTTTATAAAAGTTTTCATAAATAACAGTTCCTTCGCAATATTCAATAAATAAATCTGATCTATTTAAAATAAAAGTATACAGCATATGGAAGGATTTGTAAAATTAAAACAAAAATGGTATACTTTTGTATTAGTTCATTCAGAGACAATGCAATGAAGATGAAGGGGTACGGTTGTATATGGATATCGACATTGAAAAGCTGACGTGTGGGATACAGCTGACAGATATAGAAAGAAATGTTTTAGAGTATCTGCTGACACATCTTGATCAGGCTTTAAAGTTAGGAGTACGTGGTGTGGCCCGGGAAAACTTTACGTCCACATCCACAGTTATGAGGCTTTCACGTAAACTGGGTTATAATGGTTTTATTGAGATGTATTATAAACTTTTGGGAACTGTGGGTGGAGTTAGCCGCGGTTATGAAGTAAATGAAGATTTTATCAGTCATTTTGCTGGAAGAGAAGCTATATCCTTAGAAAACTATCAGAATCTGCGCAGGGCAGCAGAAAAAATCTGTGAAACCTCTGATACCGTATTTATCTATGGAATGGGTTTTTCATCGATGATGGCAAATTATCTGGGGAAAAAGCTTCTGGTTTTAGGTATTAAATGTATCTTGTCAGATGGGGCAGATTCTATTGGTATTTTTGAAAATAATATGGAATCTATAGGTGTTTTTATTGCTTTTTCAAGATCAGGGCGTTCGCCTCATGTACTGAATCGGGTAAGGACAGCAGAAGAAAATGCTATTTTTACAGTAGGATTTACACATGCGGGAGATAGTCCTTTAAAAGAGTACAGTGACTGTGTGATCGAAGTAGAAGACGATAATCCTTTAGATGACAGGAATATGAAACCTACTCTATACTTTGCAAAAACAATGATGATGATCGAACTTTTGATTTATGAATACTATCGTATTTCTATAAAATAAAAGCATATTTATATAAATTTCATATAATGATGTTCGAGGATTGCGAGAATTGCATAGCAATGGAGCAATCCGGTTACATCAGTGAGTGACAAAATTTACTTTTGACACTCACATCATATAATTCTTTTAATTCTTTGAAACGTGTTACGTAATTGGGTAACACGTTTCCTTTTGGTCTGAAAATCTGTACTTTTTCCCAGTAAGCTGTATAATTCCAAATATCACCACGTGGAATAAAAAACATGATATTTTACAGATAGTGAATATTATGTTGGAAAAATGGAGAGAGGTAACATGAAAGAAAAAGTAATGAGTGCTATGCAGTCCTTTTCAAAGGCTATGTTCATGCCTGTGCTGATCCTTCCTATTGCAGGCCTTCTGATCGCGGTGGGAAATGTTTTGACAAATGCAAGATTAATGGAGATTCTGCCATTCCTTGATAATCCGGTTACAAAAGGATTTGGAACGATCCTTTCCGGGGCACTGGTAGCAATACTTAATAACCTGGGACTGATATTCTGTACCGGTATTGCAATCGGACTTGCAAAGAAGAAAAAAGCGGAAGCTGGATTTACAGCACTTCTTGCATTCCTGGTATTTATCAATGCCATGAATAAATTCATGGGACTGAGAGGAATGTTAGTAGATGCTGATGCATTAAGAGGAAGTGGCCAGGCGGTAGTTTTAGGAATCCAGATCCTGGATATGGGTGTATTCCTGGGAATCATTCTTGGATGTGTAAGTGCCTATGTGCATAATCGTTTCATCGATACAGAATTTAACAATGCATTCCAGATTTATGGGGGCGCAAGATTTGTATTTATCGTTCTGATCCCGGTTATCATCATTCTTGCAGTTGTTCTTACTTATGCATGGCCTCCTGTACAGATGGTGATCGACAGCTTAGGATATTTCATCAACAGAACCGGAAATTTTGGTATTTTTATTTATGGAGCATTAGAACGTCTTTTGATCCCTACAGGCCTTCATCATCTGGTTTATACACCATTCCTGTATACAAAACTGGGTGGTACAGAACAGATTGCAGGCCAGGTATACGAAGGATGCCGAAATATTTATTATGCAGAGATGGCAGATCCGTCTATTTCAATTTTATCGTCTTCTGTAGTATGGGATGCAAGGGGACTTTCAAAAATGTTTGGTCTGGTTGGCGCGTGCCTTGCAATGTATCACACAGCAAGACCTGAAAATCGTCAGAAGATCAAAGCAATTCTGATCCCGGCAGCATTTACATCTTTTATTGCCGGTGTAACAGAACCGATTGAATTCTCTTTCCTGTTTGTAGCGCCGATCTTATTTGTAGCTCATGCAGTATTAAGCGGACTTGGAATGGTAGCATTTAATATATTAAGTTGCCGCGCCATCGGACCAAATGGATTTATTGATTTCCTTCTGTATAATATCCCGTTAGGAATCGGAAAGACACATTGGCCAACTTATCTTTTAATAGGAATTGCAGAATTTGTTATTTATTATTTCTTATTCCGTTTCCTGATCACCAAGCTGAACTTAAAAACACTTGGCCGCGAAGATAATGGAATGGAAATGAAACTGCATACAAAGGCAGAGTATAAAGAAAAGACAGCAAAGGCATCTGCAGAAAAAACAGCAGCATCTGACAATGGGGAGATCAATGCAAAGCTGATTGTAGAAGCATTAGGCGGTCCGGACAATATTGAAAAAGTAGATAACTGTTTTACACGCCTGCGTCTGATTGTAAAAGACAGTTCACTTGTTAAGGATGAGGTTTTAAAGCAGCAGACAGGAGCTGCAGGTGTATTTAAGAAAAATGAAACGGTTCAGGTAGTTTACGGTCTTCAGATCAATCAGGTAAGAAAGGCAGTAGACAAGGAACTGGGCTTGGATCAGTAATAGAAGGGAGATCATAAAAATGAACGGAAAAAAATTTAATGTAGTGATTGCCGGAGGCGGCAGTACTTACACACCAGGAATTGTAAAAATGATGCTGGAGCATCAGGAAGATTTTCCACTGGATTCGGTAACACTTTATGATAATGATGAAGAACGTCAGGCGGTTATAGGAGAAGCACTTGAAATATTAATGAAAGAAGAGGCTCCGCAGATTCATTTTGCATATACAACTGATCCAGAGGCTGCATTTACAGGAAAAGATTTCTGTATGGCACATATCCGTGTAGGAAAATATGCGATGCGCAGACTGGATGAGCGAATCCCAATGAAATACGGCGTAGTTGGCCAGGAAACCTGTGGCCCAGGTGGAATTGCTTATGGAATGAGAAGTATTACCGGCATGCTGGAGATTATTGATTATATGGAAAAATATTCTCCGGATTGCTGGATGCTCAATTACTCTAATCCTGCATCCATCGTTGCGGAGGCCTGCCGTGTATTAAGACCGAATGCAAAGGTGATCAATATCTGTGATATGCCAGTAGGTACCAGAAGAAGAATGGCATATATTGTAGGAAAAGAATACGATGATCTGGATGTACGTTATTTCGGGCTGAATCATTTTGGCTGGTGGACCAGTGTAAAGGACAAAACAACTGGCGAAGATTACATGCCTAAATTAACAAAGTATGTTGCGGAAAATGGCTATCTTACCCAGAAAGCAATTGAAACACAGCATATGGATGAAAGCTGGCAGGCAACACACAAAAAAGCAAAAGATCTTCTGGCTCTGGATCCGCAGTTTTTGCCCAATACGTATTTAAAGTACTATATGTATCCGGATTATGTAGTAGAACATACAGACCCAAACCACACTCGTGCAGATGAAGTTATCGAAGGCAGAGAAAAAGAGGTGTTTGGTGCTGCAAGAGAGATAATCCGCAAAGGAACTGCTACAGGTGGTGAGTTTACTGTTGATAATCATGCTGCTTTTATTGTATCATTGGCAAGAGCGCTGGCTTATAATACACATGAGATCATGCTGTGCATTGTGGAAAATAAGGGTGCCATCAGCAATTTTGATGACGATGCTATGGTAGAGGTTCCCTGTGTTGTAGGCTTTAATGGTCCGGAGCCTATGAGTCAGGGTGAGATCCCAACATTTGAAAGAGGCATGATGCAGGAACAGCTGGCAGTTGAAAAACTGGTTGTACAGGCATATGTAGAACACAGCTATTTGAAGTTGTGGCAGGCACTTACCTTATCGAAAACAGTTCCCAGTGCTTCTGTAGCAAAACAGATTCTGGATGATCTGATTGAAGCCAACAAGGATTACTGGCCTGAATTAAAGTAATCGGGAGGAGCATATGGGTTTATTTAACTGGCTGAAAAAGGATCCGGAAATAAAAAAAGCAGAATTTGTATCTCCAGCAACAGGAAAAATAATTCCTATAGAGCAGGTGGAAGATGAAACATTTGCTTCTAAAATTCTGGGAGATGGTTTTGCTGTGGAACTTACAGATGGCGAAGTGATCGCACCATTTGATGGTGAGGTAACTGCAGCATTTCCTACAGGACATGCCTATGGTTTAAAACGTGAAGATGGTTTAGAATGTTTAATCCATATTGGTTTGGATACAGTAGAATTAAATGGTGCTGGATTTGATGTAAAGGTAAAACAGGGGGATCAGGTAAAACAGGGACAGTTGCTGGTAAAGGTTAATCTGGAACAGGTAACAGGCGCTGGTAAATCTCTGGTATCACCGATCGTATTTTCAAGTGGAGCATCATTTACGTTGTTGAAAAATGATTCGGCTGTGAAGGGCGAAGAAATTTTACATCTTGAATAGTAGTTATAAATTGATACGGTTGATCAATAGCTTAGTTATAAACAGGAGTTATCCAAATAATATTTTTCGGATAGCTCCTGTTTTTGTTTTTTTGCTATATTTTCTGCACTTCCACCAGATTAGTATGCTGTCCATTCCCTCTTGCAAATGGAGTGGGGCGCTGGGAAGTGAGTACGTTAATGGAACCCCGGGTATCTACACCGTTTTCATCGGGTGTATACCAGGTGCCCTGGGAAAGGGTGGTGACACCTTTGGCTACCCGGTCGGTGATCTTAGCAGGGATCTTTACCTGACCACGGTCATTGTATACAAGGACCATGTCACCATCGTTAATACTGCGGGCAGCAGCATCTTCCGGGTGGATCCAGAGTTTTTGTGGGTCCAGTTTGCGTAAATTTAAGTTATTGTCATGGACTGTGTGGGTGCGGCATTTGCTGTGCCAGCCGGATAACTGCAGTGGGAAGCGCTTTGTCAGCGGGTCTTGCGGGCCTTCCGGCGGTGCTACGTACCGGGGAATAGGCGGCATAAAATCTTTCATAGGAGTTTTCCATAATTTGGTGGAAAACAGCTCGATCTTTCCGCTTGGTGTAGGGAATGGGTAATGTACCGGGTCTTTTACTTCTTTTTCAAAGGAAATGGGGTAATGCCCTTCTTCAAATTTATAAATGCCTTTTTCACGGAATTCATCATATTCCGGGAGCTCTGGTTCGCTGGTGCGAAGATCTTCATAAATATAACTCATCCACTGGCTGTAATCACGGCCTTCTGTAAATTCTTCTTCTAAGCCGATCCCCTTTGCCAGTTCCCGTATCCATTCATATTCCGTCTTACATTCATAAAGCGGTTCAATGACCTTATTGTTAAATCCAAGAAATTCTGTAAATTTCCATGGTTTGGTAATGTTTTCCTCTTCAAACATGGAAATCCCCGGAAGGAGCAGGTCTGCAAATTTGGCACTGGCTGTCATAAATAAGTCAGAGCAGACAATAAATTCGCACTTAGACGTGTCTTTTAACAGCTTGGCGGTGCGGTTAATGTCACCGTGCTGGTTTATAAGGGTGTTGCTTGCCAGGTTGAAGATCATTTTTATATTGGAATCCAGTGCAATATCCTTTGGATCATCAAAAATACCCTGATCGCAGGTGCGGATGCCATCATATTCATTCATTTCCTTACCGTGGTCTATTGCATCAGTCCAGAGGAAAACAGGAAGTTCCCTGTTATAAGGGTTATCCGGTACCGGGAATTTCGGCAGCTTATGGGTAGAACAATCTCCGGATCCGGCTGCAGAGCCGCCGCTGATCCCTACATTTCCAGTAAGGCAGGTAAGAAGGATAACGCCACGGGCGCTTTGCTCGCCATATGCATTTCGCTGTGCACCGTATCCCTGGATAATAGCAGCTGGTTTTGTGGTAGCATAGCGGATAGCCAGTTCCCGGATGGTGTCAGCTGGAATGCCAGTGATCGTTTCACCCCATTCAGGTGTCTTTGGAATGCCGTCGTTTTCGCCCATTATATAGGAAAGGCAGTTAAGGGACGGATCCACGCCTTCTGGCATATGGGCTGCGTCAAATCCAAGACAGCATGTATCTAAAAATCCCTGATCCTGAAGCCCTTCTTTTATAATAACGTATGCCATGGCATCAGCCAGAGCACTGTCTGTAGCAGGACGGATGGGAATCCACTGGGCATCTAAGGCCAGGACGGTATCATTTTTTCGCGGGTCAATGACAATAACAGGAATACCGGCAGCTTTTGCCTTCTTCAGGTAGAACATGGAGCTGCTGTCAAAGCGGGTTTCTGCAGGATTGTGCCCCCAGAGGATGATCAGCTGGCTGTTTAACCAGTCGGAAGGATGTGTTCCGGTTTCGCTGGTGCCGTAGGTGATGTCTGTTGCATTACGGATGCAGGCAGAGCTGTAGGAATTGTAGCTGCCAAGATAACCTCCGTCTAAGGCCAGCAGGCGGCGCATCATGCGGTCGCCCCGCATAACAGCGCTGATTCCGCAGCCGTCATTCACATAGCGGGAGCCGGGTCCGTAGGTATCCCGGATGCGGATATATTCAGAAGTAAGGATATCCAGGGCTTCTTCCCAGCTGATGCGGGAAAATTTGCCTTCCCCACGTTCACCGATCCGTTTCATAGGCCAACGCAGCCGGTCTTCACCTAAAAATGTTTTATGGTAGTTTAAGCCTCTGGCACAGGCACATAAAGGAACGGGATGTTCTGGTGTTCCCGTTGTTTCTGTGGAAAGTTTTTCAATAATACCGTCACGGACGTGGGCATAGATGATGCAGCGGCCGCCGCAGTTGTTTCGTCCAGTTGTGGGGATGATCTTTGTTTCGTTCATAGGGTGTGACGCCTTTCTGTAATAAATGGTGAGTCCAAAAAGTTGTTTACGCATTAGAGTATAACATAACCGGGATCTACTTGTTATAGGTTTTACCTATAGCTAGATAAAGATTTTATGAAATAGACAGACTAAAGGGGATGTGCTAAAATGCAGACTATCAAAAGAAACACAGGAAACAAATAAAAAACAAGCAAGCGAGATCAGACCACCAGGGCCTGGTCAGGAGAGGAGACAAATATTATGAAGAAAAAATGGTTAACATTAGCATTAGCAGCAACAGCAGCAATTACTGTTCTTGCAGGATGCGGCAGCAAGACAGCAGAGACAACCGCAGCAGCAACTGAGGCAGCAACTACAGCAGCAGCTTCTTCTAAGGCAGCCGAAAGCAGTGCAGAAGAAACAACAGCAGAAGCGGCAGCAGAGGGAGAAATTCCTGCTCCGGAAGGTGATGACAACAAGATCGCTATCGGTGTAACACCAGTTCCACATGCTGAGATCGTAAATGATGTAGTAGTTCCAAAGCTTGAAGCAGCTGGATGGACTGTAGAGGTAGTTGAGTTTAATGATTACGTTCAGCCTAATACAAGCCTGGAAGATGGCGAGATCGATGCAAACTATTTCCAGACTATCCGTTATCTGGAAGAGCAGAACAAGGAAAGAGGACTTCATTTAGTAGAAGTTGCAGGCATCCACTTAGAGCCAATGGGCATCTATTCCAAGAATTACAAGAGCCTGGAAGAGCTTCCTGACGGAGCAACCATTGCAGTACCAAACGATGGATCAAATGAATCCAGAGCTATTAAGCTGTTAGCAGACAATGGACTGATCACTCTGGCTGAAACAGAGGATCTTTACAACCTGACCAGCATTGCAGAAAATCCTCACAATTTCGAGATCACTGAGCTGGATGCAGCAAACCTGCCAAGATCCCTGGACGATGTAGATGCAGCAGTTATCAATGGAAACTACGCACTGGAAGCAAACTTAAATCCTGAGAAGGATGCTTTAGCAGCAGAGCTTGCAGACAGTGACGAAAGCTATAAGTACATTAACTATCTGGTTGTTAAAGAGGGAAATGAAGAAAGCACTAAGACCAAGGCTCTGATCGCAGCATTACAGAATGATGATGTAAAGAAATACATTGAGGAAAAGTACAGCGGTTCCGTTATCCCGGCATTCTAGTACATCGTTTCGTAAATAACTGTACTGATCACGCAGGATACGATTGCCGTTCCTGTATACAATAGCAACAGGCAGAAACATCCGGAAATCCCCCACTTCTGAATGTTTTGGGAATTGCCAGAGTGCAAAGCACGCAGCAATTCGGTATCGGAGGGCAAAATACCTTTTGCCCCCAACATCATAAAAATGGCGGTGGCTGCTGTAAAAAACCTGAAATCAGGAAATTTTTGCAGCAGCCCTTTGCCCGTTTTTATATCTGCTTTCATACTTTAGATTAGGAGAATTTTATGATCAATATTGAACATGTAAGCAAACAATTTGGCAGCCTTCAGGTGCTGGAGGATATTTCCATTAACATTGAACAGGGAGATATCTTTGGAATTATCGGACAGAGCGGTGCCGGTAAATCTACATTGCTGCGCTGTATAAATGGACTGGAAAAGTATAACGGCGGTTCTATTACAGTAGATGGAAAGGAAATTGCAGGTCTGAGTCAGAAACAGCTTCAGTTGGTACGCAAGGACATGGGAATGATCTTCCAGAACTTCAATCTGTTAGGCCGTCTGAATGTGTATGATAATATTGCTCTTCCTCTTCAGTTCTGGGGACAGAATAAGAACAGCAAAGAAAATCATGCCCGTATTATGGAGCTGTTAGATCTGGTTGGTTTAAAGGATAAGGTAAACAGTTATCCGAAACAGCTTTCCGGCGGACAGAAGCAGAGAGTGGCAATCGCAAGAGCCCTGGTCTTAAATCCAAAGATCCTTCTTTGTGATGAAGCGACCTCCGCTCTGGACCCCCAGATTACAAAGGGTATCCTGGCACTGCTTTCCAAGATCAACAAAGAACTGGGAATTACCATTGTTGTGGTAACACATCAGATGGAAGTTGTAAAAGAGATCTGCAATAAGGTTGCATTCTTAAAAAATGGTAAAATGATTGCTGCCGGAAAACCGGAAGAATTGTTTGTGGCACCAAATAAGGATGTTCAGGAGTTTGTAGGTGACAGTGTGGAATTTCTTCCAAAAGACGGTGTCAATGTCCGTCTATTCTTTAACGATGAAACAGCCAGCGACAGCGCTATTACTCATCTGGCACATGACCTGGGCATCAATTTTGGTATCTGTCAGGGAAAACTGGAGAACTTCCGTGGAACCATTATGGGAAGCCTGGTGATCAATGTAACAGAAGCAGATAAAGAGCGTGTGACTGCATGGCTCACAGACAGAGGTATCTTATGGGAGGTGCTTGAAAATGTATGATGTAATTATGAAAGCCTTTGGGCAGACTGTATATATGGTCATTGGTTCTACCCTTTTTTCCGTGATCTTAGGTTTTATCCCAGCCATTGTGCTCACAGTAACAGCACCGGACGGCCTGCGGCCTAATAAGATCATTTATGGGATCTTAGATATCCTTGTAAATGTATTCCGCAGCTTCCCATTTATCATTTTAATGGTTATCGTCATCCCGTTTACCCGTATGATCGCAGGAAAAGCCATTGGTACAAAGGCAGCTTTAGTGCCTCTGACCATTTCCGCGATTCCTTTTGTAGCCAGAGTTATTGAATCTGCTCTCCGCAGCGTAGATCACGGTCTTATTGAAGCCGCCCGTTCTTTTGGTGCAGGAGATCTGCAGATCATTTTCCGTGTATACTTAAAAGAAGCTCTTCCGGCTATTCTTTCCGGTATTACGCTGACCATGATCAGTCTGATCGGTTACAGCGCAATGGGTGGTGCCATTGGTGCCGGCGGTCTGGGTGACGTGGCTATACGTTATGGCTACCAGGCGTATAAAATGCCATATCTGGTAACTACCAGTATTGTGCTGATCATTTTTGTGCAGGTGATCCAGAGTATAGGAAATCTGCTGTATAAGAAATTATCATGATGATACCAGGGTCAAAAGGTCTAAAATCCGATGAGGGCTTGCATGAAGGAGGATTTTTGAACTTGGGACCCGCCAAAAACATGAGTAAGAAGCCATTTTTGGAAGAAAAAATGAGCGGATTACGAATCAACATCATTATCATAAATCTATATAAAAAAGCAGCTGCTTTGCCACAGCCCCATATGAAAGGGCTGACAGAGCAGCTGTTTTTTATATCCACAAAACAGGGACGGGTCTTATCTATGTAAATAACAGGCCGGACATGCAAAATCCCCCAACAAGATAAACCACATAAGCGGCGATCCATGCAATGGCACATTGCAAAAGCACTACGGCCAGTGCCCATTTTCCGCCAAGCTCTCTCTTAATAGAGGCTATAGCGGCGATACATGGGGTATACAGCAGGCAGAATACTAACAGGCTGGCTGCAGACAATGGTGTAATGCTGGAAACCAGAATACTGGTTTTTCCAAAAAGGATGGATAATGTGGAGACTACACTTTCTTTTGCCAGAAATCCGGTAATAAGTGCTGTGGTGATACGCCAGTCACCCAGACCCATTGGATGCATCAAAGGTGCGGCCAGACCGGAGATCATAGCCAGGATGCTGTCTTTTGAGTCAGTCACAATGTTCAAATGCAGGTCAAATGTCTGCAGGAACCAGATCACCAGAGTAGCCATGAAAATAACGGTAAAAGCCCTCTGAAGGAAATCTTTTGCTTTATCCCACAGAAGATGTCCCACATTTTTAGCACCTGGCATGCGGTAATTTGGAAGCTCCATAACAAAAGGAACGGCCTCTCCTTTAAAAAGAGTGCTGCGGAAAATAAGTGCCATGAGGATCCCGATAATGATACCGCCGAAATATAAAGCTACCATCACCAGTGCACCATTTCCAGGGAAGAAAGCTGCAGTAAAAAAAGCATAAATGGGCAGTTTTGCAGAACAGCTCATAAATGGGGTCAGCAGGATGGTCATTTTACGGTCACGTTCCGATGGCAGTGTACGGCTTGCCATAACGCCCGGTACAGTACAGCCGAAACCTACCAGCATAGGAACGATACTTCGGCCGGACAGACCGATCTTTCGCAGAAGTTTATCCATTACAAAGGCCACCCGCGCCATGTAGCCGCTGTCTTCCAGAAGGGACAGGAAGAAAAACAGGGTAACAATAACAGGAAGGAAGCTTAATACACTTCCTACACCATTAAAAATACCATCCATAACGAGAGAATGGATCACAGGATTTACATTCCACTGAATGAGAGAATGATCTACAAGAGTGGAAAAAGCAGTGATCCCGCTGTCTAACAGGTCTGATAGAAATGATCCGATGACACCAAAGGTAAGGTAAAATACAAGACCCATGATACCGGCAAAGCAGGGGATTGCTGTGTATTTTCCAGTAAGGATCTTATCCATTTTTACGCTTCGCAGATGTTCCTTGCTTTCACGGGGTTTGATCACAGAGGAATCGCATATTTTCTCGATAAAATCAAAACGCATATGTGCGATCGCCGCTGCACGGTCAAGTCCACGTTCTGTTTCCATCTGTTGGATGATATGTTCCAGCATTTCTTTTTCATTTGTATCCAGATTGAGACTGCTCATGATCAGAGGATCGCCTTCAGCCAGTTTGGAAGCGGCAAAACGGACCGGGATCCGGGCTGCTTTTGCATGGTCTTCGATCAGATGCATAATGGCATGGAGGCAGCGGTGGACAGCACCGCCATCATCATTTACATCGCACAGGTCCATTTCTTTTGGCTGCTCCTGATATTTGGCAACATGAACAGCATGCTGTACCAGTTCATCGATACCTTCATTTTTAGCAGCAGAAATAGGAATGACTGGAATACCAAGCATTTCCTCCATCTGGTTTACAAGAATGGAACCGCCATTTTCCCGTACCTCATCCATCATATTTAAGGCAAGTACCATGGGAATATCCAGTTCCATTAACTGCATGGTCAGGTACAGGTTTCGCTCAATATTTGTGGCATCTACGATATTGATGATACCCTTTGGGTGTTCATCTAACAGAAAGCTTCTGGTGACCAGTTCTTCGCTGGAGTAAGGTGACATGGAGTAGATACCGGGAAGGTCCGTTACGGAAGTATTACTGTATCCCCGGATCACACCATCTTTCCGGTCAACTGTTACACCTGGAAAGTTTCCAACATGCTGGCTGGAACCTGTCAGCTGGTTAAATAATGTAGTTTTACCACAGTTCTGGTTTCCTGCCAGGGCAAATGTAAGTATTTCTGTATCAGGAAGGGGATTTTCCGTGGATTTTTCATGGAATTTTCCGCCTTCACCAAGTCCGGGATGAGGAATGGGCCGCTGTGCCTGAAGCACAGGCTCCTTTGACGTGCTGGCGGGCTGAGGGTCTCTTACATCTGTAATCTCAATTTTTTCTGCATCTGCAAGGCGCAGAGTAAGTTCATAGCTATGGATACGCAGTTCCATAGGGTCGCCCATAGGGGCGTATTTGACCATGGTCACTTCCCCTTTTGGGATAAGGCCCATGTCTAAAAAGTGCTGGCGCAGAGCTCCTTCCCCGCCAACCGAAAGTATAGTTGCAGTTTTTCCAATGGGTAGATCGCGAAGTGTCATACAAGGCTCCTTTTATTGCCCCTGGGGTAACGGAAACAAGTTCCTGTACCAGGGGCAATTATTGATAAAAATTATCATTTTTTTACTTGTCTAACGTATGACACGAAAGAAGATTTGTCAAGACTTTCTTATTTTCCTAAAGAATCAAACTCATCATAGATTTCTTTTGAAGGCTCTTTTGTAAGAAGAGAGACGATGATGATAGCAAGGCAGGAAAGGATAAATGCAGGAAGCAATTCATAAATATTGAAATTTCCGCCTAATGGACGTACCAGATACTTCCATACAAAGACCATGATGCCGCCGGTAAGCATACCAGCCAGTGCGCCCTGCATATTAGTGCGGCGCCAGAAGAGGGCAAATAGTACCAGGGGGCCAAAGGAGGCTCCAAAGCCGGCCCATGCAAAGGATACGATAGTAAATACAGAACTGTCCGGATTCCATGCCAGAAAAACAGCAACAATGGCAATTCCCATAACAGTGAAGCGGGCTGCATTCATGGAAGCAGCAGTGCTCATTTTGATCTTTAAAAAGTCCTGGAGCAGGTTCTGGGATACACCGGAAGCAGCAGTTAAAAGCTGGGAATCAGCAGTTGACATGGTACATGCCAGGATGCCAGCAAGGACAACGCCTGCGATCAGTGACAGTAAGAAGCCGTTCTGTCCAAGAAGATGGGCAAACTGGATGATAACAGTTTCAGACTGGGAACTGGTGGTAAACATGGGGATAGAACCTGCTACAGAAGCACCGTATCCGATGATACCGATGAGAATGGCAACACACATGGAGATCAGTACCCATACAGTTGCAATCCGGCGGGAAAGCACCAGTTTCTTTTCCTCTTCAATAGCCATGAAACGAAGAAGAATATGGGGCATACCGAAGTAGCCAAGCCCCCATGCAAGTGTAGATATAATGGAAAACAGGCTGTATGGTGCAGCAGAGGCAGCTGCCCTGTCGTGAAGCTGGGTCATGGAAAGATAACCGGCTAAAGATGTAGCGTTGTTTACAACTTCGTTCCAGCCGCCAGCCATATGGATGCCATAAAATACGATGACTATCAGGGAAATGGACATAACCACGCTCTGGATCAGATCCGTAGTGGAAACTGCCATGAAGCCGCCCATGACTGTATAGCCTACGATAACAACCGCACCAATGATCATGGCAATATGGTAGTCAGTGCCAAAAAGGCTGGAAAACAGTGTTCCGATAGCTTTGAATCCGGATGCCGTATAAGGAATAAAGAAAATAAGGATGATAATGGCAGAAATGCACATCAGGATATTCTTATCGTCCTTAAAACGACGGGAAAAGAAATCGGGAATAGTAATGGCATTGCATATGATGGAGTAACGGCGCAGGCGCTGCGCTACGATCAGCCAGTTTAAATAAGTACCGATGCCCAGGCCGATGGCGGTCCAGCCTGCATCTGCAATACCGGTGAGATAGGCAACGCCTGGGAGTCCCATTAGCAGCCAGCTGCTCATATCAGAGGCTTCTGCACTCATAGCTGTTACAAAGGGGCCGAGCTTTCTGCCGCCCAGATAGAAATCATCAGCGGAATCACCGCTGCCTTTTTTGCTGAAATAGAATCCTACGTATACCATTGCAAGCAGATAGATCACAATGGCTGACAGAATACCTACCTGTCCTGAGATCATAATATTATTCCTCCTCGAAATAATGTTCTCCCGTAGCCTTTCATGCTCAGAAAGATTCCGGGAGAACATAATATTGAGGACGATTATAACATACATAAAGATAGACTACAATACAGAATAATGTATAGAATAAATACTGTACGAATATTAAATAAATATGATAAAAATCAAGTATTTATTATAGAAAAAATAACTGTACGATTATAAAAAATAAAACTTATACAAAAAACAAGAATTAAAATAATATCACCAGCAGGATGTACACTTTTAAGGAAGAAAGCTGCTTAAAAATCCCGGAAGGACCTTTGCGCTGTATTCTGTCAGGGCATATTCTCCTGCGCAGAGACACCAGTCATAAAGAAGGGCCCGTTCGCAGAGCGCATACAGCTTTACCATTTCATTTACATTGGAACGGATGCTTAACTGGCCTTCAGACTGACCCTTGGCGATGATCTTTCGCAGCAGCTTGTAGTAGGTCCGGTTGTGGTCTAACAGATGTTTTTCACCATTGGTAGTCAGCTGGGTAGAATAAAGCCTTGCTAACAGGTCCAGGGAAATGCTGTCCTCGATCATATGAAAAAGTTCCCTGTTTAAAAACAGCAGCTGCTCCATAGCAGTCATTTCCGGTGTCAGAAGTCCGGTGAGTTCCTCGTATTTCTCATCAAAAAGAGAGCTTAAAGTAGAAAGAAGGGCATCTTTGCCGTCAAAATAGTGGTAAAAAGAGCCTTTGGAAGTACCAGAAAGCTCGATGATCTCTTCTACCGTTGTATCTTCATATCCCTGCTCATAAAACAGCTTCCAGGCTGCACTTACAATGCGTCCCCGGGTGTTGCGGTTGGATTTTTTGGCCATGTTTTTGTTCCCCCACTTTTGGTAAGATATAAAATTTATTTACAAAACATCAGCTGACAGCTTGGAATGGAAAAGATGGAGTCTGTATGTATAACCTGATTTAATAACTCGATAAAATAGGTTGCCTGCATAGATAAAGGCATTTTTTTCAGGTAACAATAGCATCGTTTACGTATGTAAAGAGGATTGTCCAGAGAAAAGTACGCCATGGGCTGTATAAGCTGCATACGTAAAGGTGTTTTAACAGGACAAAAGACCATACCGACTCCGGCTGAGGCAATTTTAACAGCAGTTTCGTTCCGGCTGATCTCCAATACAATATTAGGAAAAAGTTTATGCCTTTGAAACATGGCTGCTGCAACGGCTCCGATTCCTAACTGAGTTGGACATACAATAAAGTTTTCATGCCGGATTTTAGAGGACTCCAGGTAGTAAGGTGTAAGAGGGGAATTAGCGGTAAGGTTAATGGTTTTACATAATGGATGTGAATAGGGAACAGCCAGTATGATTGGATCTTCCATAAAAGTTTCCGTGCAAATTTCACTGTCCTGATAATAGGAGGTTACAATAGCCAGTTCGATTTTTTCTTCTTTTAGTAATTGGATCAGTTTTTCATTATGTTCTTCTATAAAATGAAGTTCAACATTGGGATGTCGCTGCTTAAATGTGGGAAGTATATAAGGCAGTACCTGGGCGGAAAATTCTGGAGTAAGACCGCAGGTAAAGGATCCTTTTAAAGTTAGTTCCTGTTTTTTTATATCATTTAAAAGCGCATCCTCCAGATTGGAAATGGTAGAAGCAGCTTCTATAAAACGCCTTCCAGATTCTGTAAGTGTAATAGGTGTTGTAGAGCGGTTAAAAAGACGGACACCAAGATCTTCTTCCAGGCGGTTGATATATTTTGTTAAGGCCGGCTGTGTAATGCATAAAGAGGCAGCTGCTTTTCTCATATTTCGGTAATTTGCAACTGCAAGTACATATTTGTAGGAGATATTGATCATAAAACATTCCTCCGCAGGATAATACATATGATAACAATATGTTATCAAAAGTTGAGAATAAATGTCATTGGACATAACCTTTTATTTATAATATACTGCAAATATACAAAAAGTAAACGAAAATTTAGAAAAAAACTGCAAAGACGCAAGAAAAACCTGTGTATTTTCTGCGCTTTTTTTATAATTTCTAAGATTACAAATTAATGTGATAAATTGATAAAGGAGGTACGCATGGATAGTGTAAAAAGTAAAATGAATAATCTGATCGACTCAATGAAGGAACAACTTTTTGAAATGGGAGATGCCATTTATGACCATCCTGAGATCGGATTACGAGAAGTATTTGCCAGCAAGCTATTGGAAGATTGGTTGGAAAATCATGGTTTTCTTGTGGAAAGAGGACTGGGAAGCATGCCAACGGCATTTCGGGCTGTATATGAGCAGGGCACGGGGGGACCTTCTATTGGACTTTTGACAGAGTATGATGCATTAGCGGGAATCGGACATGCTTGCGGGCATCATCTTCAGGGACCATGTATTCTTGCAGCAGCTAATGCAGTTTTAAGAGCTGGGATTGAAAAACCGTTTAAGCTGGTGGTATATGGGACTCCGGCAGAGGAGACCTTAGGCGGAAAAATCAATATGGTTCAGGAAGGATATTTTCGGGATATTGATGTAGCACTTATGATGCATGGAAGTCCAACTACAACCTGTGATGTTAAATCCATGGCAAATTATAGTTTGGATGTAACTTTTTACGGAAAAAGTGCTCATGCAGCTATTAATCCGGACAAGGGACGAAGTGCTCTTGATGCGCTGCTTTTAACATTTCAGGCTGTAGAATTTTTAAGAGAACATGTAAAAGAAGATGTACGTATGCATTATACGGTGAAAGACACATATAACATTCCAAGCAATGTAGTTTCTGAAAAGGCAACAGGCACTTTTACATTAAGATCTTATAATAATGCTACATTAGATGATGTGTATAGGCGTTTCAAAAAGATTACGGAAGGCGCTGCGCTGATGACAGAAACAACTTGTGAGATTACGGAAAATATGCATATGGCAGCGAAGATCCCAGCTTTAAAATTGAACGAGGAGATCATAAGATGTGCCAGAGATGTGAATGCACCAAGAATCAGTCCGCCGAGACAGAAGACAGGTTCTACAGATTTAGGAAATGTAATGGAGCTGATTCCTGGTTCCTGCATCAGAGTTGCATTTGTAGATGAACATGCGGCTGCGCATTCACAGGAATTTTTAGATCAGGGAAAGACAGAGCAAGGTCATAATGCAATCCTTTATGGAGCGAAGATCCTTGCAGATGTCTGTTACGATCTGGTCACGATACCTGGTCTGATGGATGAAATCAAGGCAGATTATAATGCACAGAAAGAAAAAATGAAACAGGAGGCATGATATGTGGAAGTATATTGTAAAAAGAATCCTAATGTTGATTCCGGTTATGCTTGCAACGATTTTTGTTGTGTATTTTATCATGGATCAGTCTGATGTAGATCCGGCAAAAGTTATGTTAGGAGAAGGTGCTACGGAAGAATCTATACAGGAGCTTCATGATGAACTGGGGCTGGATGATCCTTTTGTAGTACGCTATGTAAGATATGTAGGAAAACTTTTAAAGGGAGATATGGGAGAATCATATACTTATAAGACTGATGTTTCTGCGCAGATCATGGAGCGATTACCTAATACAGTATTATTGGCTTCCTGTGGCGTTTTATTTTCTGTCATAGTGGGAATACCAATTGGAATCATAGCTGCTAGGAAGCAATATAGCATTTTTGATAATGTTTCAATGGTATTTAGTTTAATAGGAGCTTCTGCTCCGGCTTTCTGGATCGGCCTTTTACTGGTATTGATATTTAGCCTTAATCTGAAGATATTCCCGGCATCCGGAATGGGAAAAGGATTTGCAAATGTAGTAAGGTCACTGGTGCTTCCGGCTATTACCATTGGAATGAGCGGTGCCGCAACAACTGCAAGAATCACCCGTTCTTCTATGCTGGAAACAATCCGGCAAGATTATATTGATACAGCCCGTGCAAAAGGTACCAGTGAAATTACCATCACATTCCGTCATATGTTAAAAAATGCGCTGATCCCGGTTATTACAGCTGTTGGTTTAAATTTTGGCGTTCTTTTAGGAGGATCTGTTTTAACGGAAACAGTATTTGCATGGCCCGGAATAGGAAGATTTGTTATTGAGTCGATCAAAACTCAGGATATTCCCAGTGTTTTGGGATGTGTAGTAACACTTTCTGTTATGTTTACAATTGTAAATCTTCTGGTGGACATTTTATATGCTTTTGTAGATCCAAGAATCAAAGGACAGTATAAAACAGCGAAAAAGGTGGTGATCCGTAAATGAGTAAGAAACAGGCTGCAGAAATAGAAAATTATGCCGGACGCAGTTTATGGGAAGATGCGTGGTACCGTTTTAAAAAAAATAAACTGGCTGTTTTAGGGCTTATATTTGTACTTCTTTTAATAGTTATTGCATTTGCGACAATCATTATTGATATAGCTACCCATGGATCTGTTTATCAGGCACTGGCAGTAAAACAGAACCTGAGAATGAAACTTCATGGTCCTAGTTTACAACATATCTTTGGATGCGATGAATTCGGAAGAGATATATTCTTCCGCCTTATATGGGGAACCAGGTATTCACTGTTTATAGGAATCATATCCATTATCTTTGCATTGGTAGTAGGAGGACTTTTAGGTGCGGTTGCAGGCTTTTATGGTGGAAAGGTAGATAATATCATTATGAGAGTTATGGATATTTTTCTTTCTATACCATCAATGGTTATGGCGATTGCGATTGTTTCTGCACTGGGAACCAGCACATTTAATCTGCTATTATCAATTGCAGTACCTCAGATGCCCCGATTGGCACGTATTGTCCGGGCACAGGTTATGACTGTAAAAGGAAAGGATTTTATAGAAGCGAGCAGAGCTGTAGGAGCTGGGGATATGCAGATCATTTTACAATACATTATTCCTAATGCACTGGCACCGATCATTGTGCAGGCATCCTTAAGCATAGGTTCAGCAATTCTGTCAATTGCAGGTTTAAGTTTCTTGGGAATTGGAGTACAGCCACCAACTCCGGAATGGGGTTCTATTTTGAGCTCAGCCCGTACTTATATGCGGGATGCCTGGCATATATCAGTTATTCCTGGTCTTATGATCATGCTTACAGTATTATCTTTGAATCTGGCAGGAGATGGTCTCCGTGATGCACTTGATCCGAAGATGAAGAACTAGGAGGAATGATAAAATGGCAATATTGGAGATAAAAAATCTAAGAGTTGATTATCAGACAGATGATGCCCTGGTACATGCCCTGAATGATGTGAATCTAAAAATGGAAAAAGGAAAGACATTGGGGCTTGTAGGAGAAACCGGAGCTGGAAAAACAACACTGGCTAAATGTATTATGGGAATACTTCCTCAAAGAACAGGAAGGATCCGGTCAGGAGAAATATTTTATGAAGACAAGGATCTTCTGAAAACAGAAGAGCATGAGATGAGAAAAATCAGAGGAAGCGAAATTGCAATGATCTTTCAGGATCCCATGACGTCATTAAATCCGGTTATGACAGTAGGAGAACAGATTGCAGAGGCTGTTGAAAATCATGAACATTGTAAAAGAGAAAAGGCGATGGAAAGAGCCTGTGAGATGCTTGAATTAGTCGGAATACCGGCAGCCAGATCAACAGAATATCCGCATCAGTTTTCTGGAGGTATGAAACAGAGAGTGGTAATAGCAATAGCTCTGGCATGTAATCCGAAACTTCTGATTGCAGATGAACCGACAACGGCTCTGGATGTAACAATTCAGGCACAGGTTTTGGAAATGATGCAGGATCTAAAGCAGAAATTCAATACATCTATGCTGCTTATTACACATGATCTGGGTGTGGTAGCTCAAAACTGCGATATGGTAGCAGTGATCTATGCAGGACAGATTGTGGAGTACGGATCGGTATTGGATGTATTTAAACATATGCATCATCCCTATACAGTTGGTCTGTTTGATTCAATCCCTCAGATCGATTCGGCAGTGACTCGCTTGAAGCCAATTCCTGGTTTGATGCCGGATCCAACTGACCTGCCGGAGGGATGTAATTTTTCCACACGTTGTCCTTATGCAGATGAAAAATGTAAAGCGAATGAACCTGAATTAGAAGAAGTCCGTCCAGGTCATTTTGCCAGATGTTTTCATTGTAAACATTGAGAGAAATGAGGTATGCAGATGGAAAAACATGAGGAATTACTCAGAATAAAACATTTAAAAAAGTATTTTCCGACACCAAACGGTCTTCTTTATGCAGTTGATGATGTGAATTTTTCAATTTCTAAAGGAGAAACACTGGGAGTTGTAGGTGAATCTGGCTGTGGAAAATCTACACTAGGAAGATGTATTTTAAGACTGATTGAGCCAACAGATGGTGAAGTAATATATCAGGGAGAAAATATTGTTGGATGTAGTAAGGAAAAAATGAAAGAACTGCGAAAGGAATTACAGATTATTTTTCAGGATCCTTATGAATCCCTTAATCCCAGGATGACAGTAAGCCAGGCAATTCAGGCGCCGCTTATTATACAGAAGATATATAAGGCCTCTGACCGGGTGGGGCTGGAGAAGAAAACCCATGAAATGATGGATCTTGTAGGATTGGCAAGAAGAGTGGCAAATTCATATCCACATGAACTGGATGGAGGAAGGCGTCAGAGAATAGGAATTGCCCGTGCATTGGCGTTAAATCCTAAATTCATAGTGTGCGATGAGCCAGTATCAGCTTTGGATGTGTCTATTCAGGCGCAGGTATTAAACTTAATGCAGGATCTGCAGCAACAGCTGGGGCTTACATATATGTTTATTACTCATGATCTTTCGGTTGTAAAGCATTTATCTTCCAGCATCGTGGTTATGTATCTGGGGCAGATGGTGGAACAGGGGACACCGGAACAGTTATTTAATGATCCACGTCATCCTTATACAAAAGCACTTTTATCGGCAATCCCAATTCCGGATCCAGAAAAGAAGATGGAAAGGATTCAGTTAAATGGTGAATTGACGTCTCCTATTAATGTAGGAGCAGGATGTAGGTTTGCAAAAAGATGTTTGTATGCAAAGCCAGAATGCAGTACACAGAATCCGCAGCTGACAGAGGTAGAACCAGGACATTTTGTTTCCTGTATCCAGTGTAAATAATAAAGATAAAATTTACTCTCGCAAAATCAGATCCAAAAAGATTTCGGGAGGGCATAAAATTATAAAGGAGGAAAGTATTTATGAGGTTATCAAAGTTAGTCCAGATCAGAAAAAAAGGAATGTTGATTGCGGCAGCAGCATTGACAGCATGCGCACTTGCAGCATGTGGAGGTTCAGGATCTTCATCTGATACGAAGGGCGGAGAAAATACCAGTAAGGAAACATCAGCGGCTGAGACTGGTGGAACACAGAAAGATACATTGATCGTTGCAAAGGATGAGGATGTAACTTCACTTGATCCACAGGCAATTGTAAATCAGAAATCATTTTCTGTTTATTGTAATCTTTATGAAGGACTGGTCACATATGATGCTGAAACAAAAGAGATAAGTCCGTGCCTGGCTACAGAGTGGGAAGCAATAGATGATAAGACCTATCATTTTAAACTTCGTGAAGGTGTAAAATTCCATGATGGAAATGTAATGACATCTGAGGATGTATGCTTTTCTTTTGAACGTGCTATGAGCAGTGGCGTAGTATCTACTTACTTCAATTATCTGGATAGCATTGAACCAGATGGTGATAATGCAGTTATCATGCATTTAAAGATGCCGTATGCACAGCTTTATCAGGCACTTTCTAATCCATCTGCAGTAGTTGTTTCTAAAAAAGCAGTAGAACAGTATGGAGATGATTTTGCCAAAAATCCATCTGGAACAGGCGCATATAAATTAAAGGAGTGGAAACAGGCAGATTCTATAACTTTGGAAGCTTTTGAAGATTACTGGGGTGAAAAACCAGTAACACCAACAGTTGTTTATAAAGTAATTCCGGAAGGTTCCCAGAGAACGATCATGCTGGAGAATGGAGAGGCAGATATTGCATATGCAGTACTTCCAAATGATGCAGGACGTATTGAAGACTCTGCGGATCTTACTATGATTCATGAACCAGGATACAAGTGCATGCTGTTTTATCTTAAAACAGATTCCAAAACATCTCCTGTAAAAGATAGTAAAGTTCGCCAGGCTATTCAATATGCGGTTAATAAGCAGGAAATTGCAGATACAGTTGCTTATGGGTATGGACAGGTTGGTTCTCTTTACTGTACACCACTTACAACAGGTTATAATGCAGAAAAAGACCAGGGAGATATGTATGATATAGATAAGTCTAAAGCATTGCTGGCAGAAGCAGGTTATGCAGATGGTTTTGATCTTGATTTTTATTGTCAGACAGGCCAGACTTATGAAGAAGTAGCTACAATCCTTCAGGCACAGCTGGCAGATGTTGGAATTAATTTAAACGTTATCACTATGGAGTCTAATACGATCAATGAAAAGGTTTACAGCGGTGAAGAAATACCGATTCGTATGGGATTTTATAATAACCTTTGTGGTGATGTAGATCTTGTAATGCAGAAATTACTTCCAAGTGCGTACGGTCAGGTTTATTTTAACGATGAAGTAGAAGAACTCATGAATGAAGCACGTTCTAAGACAGACGCAGCAGAGAGACAGAAAGTATATGATAAATTCTGGGATCTTATGGCTGAGGATGTTCCGTGGATCACAATTTATTATGAAGAGACCATGATCGGCCGCAGTAATAAAGTAGACGGATTTAAGCTTAATCCAGTGGGTGCGCATCAGTTAAAAACAGTAGCAGTATACGAATAGTAACTATATGTACAGAAAATCCCGCTTATTCGGGATTTTCTGTTTCAAAGGAGAACGCGGATGAATACATACGAGAAGATTACTGAAGAAGTAAATGTAGATCATATGCTGGAAGTGGCTAGTGGGCTGGCAAAATGGGAACGTCTTTCTGGATCTGACGAAGAATATGAAGCTTTTAAATGGCTGGAAAAGCAGTATCAGGAATATGGATTTAAAACCAGATTGATCCGCCATGATGCATATATCAGTCTTCCTCAGTTATCCAGACTTACTGTAAATGGAAAATGGGTATATTCGCAGACCCATTCTATGGTTCCATCTTCTCATTGTAGGGGAGAAATGGTTTATTGTCCTTCAGTGGATATGATAAAGAATACAGATTGTAAAGGAAGGGTGGTACTGACTAGAGGATGGGTTACATTTGCATCAGTGGAGGCGGCTCAGAAAAGAGGTGCAGTGGGAGTAATATCTATTCAGGATAAGGTGATTCGAGAATGCATACCATCTGCTTCTTGGGGTAGTCCTACGCCGGATGATTGGAAATATATTCCTGTTATTCCGGTGGTATCAATCCGTGATGATGATGGAGATCTTTTTGTGGAAAAGATGAAAGCAGGAGAAGTGTGCGTTGCCGAATTTACAACAATCGTAGATACGTCATGGAGAAAAATCCCTCTTTTGATTGCAGATCTGAAAGCACCGGTGGATACAGATCAGTTCTGTATGTTTACCGGTCATGTAGATTCATGGTATTATGGTGCAATTGATAATGGAACCGCAAATGCAGCACAGATGGAAGTAGCCCGTTTAGTTTCCGCCCACCAAAAAGAATTAAAGAGAAATTTCAGGATCGTACACTATTCAGGACATTCCCATGGTAGATATGCAGGTTCTGCCTGGTATGCAGATAATTTTTGGGAAGAACTGCATAAAAGCTGCGTTGTCAATGTTAATGCGGATAGCCTGGGTGGAAAAGATGCTATGGATGTGCAGCATTCAACGATCATGCCAGAAACAATGGGACTGGCAGTTGAAGTGGTAAGACATCAGACAGGTGAACAGTTTGAGGGACTCAGGGCAGCCAGAAATGGAGATCAGAGTTTCTGGAATGTAGGAGTTTCCAGCGCATTTGCGTCCTTTTCAAGACACCAAAAAACACTGCAGGCGAATGGAGAAATGGGATTTGACAGAGGAGTGGCTGCTTTGGGAGCATGGTGGCATACGCCGGATGACCTTCCTAAGAATATAGATAGAGATAATCTATTGAGAGATGGAAAAGTATTTGCTGAATATGTAATGACATTTCTTACAGAACCTGTTGTACCGCTTAATTTCTGTGATACAGTAAATGATATTATAGATCATTTGAAAAATTGGGATGATATGGCTGGAGAAGAATACGATCTTTCAGAATCTGTTAAAAAGGCAGAAACGCTTCTGAACATTTGCGATATGTTTTATAAAAAGCAAATGGATCCAGAGAAGAAAAATCATCTGATCCTGAAACTGGCGCGCATTCTTGTACCGTTGGATTTTACCAGTGGTAATATCTATACAAATGAGCCGGCAAAGGCTATTGATGCGATGCCGTCTCTTTCTCTGATCCGGCAGTTGGTTTCTTCGGATACAGATGAGAACAAAAAGATGTCCATTAAGGTTGCTCTGAGAAGACATGTTAATTATGTGAATGATAGTTTAAATCAGGCACAGGAGCTTTTAGGAGAAGTGATTTAGGAGGAAAGTTTACAATATGGATGTAAATGCACTTTTTGATTTAGTATCGAAAGAAATCAATAAAGAGAAGATGGTCCAAAATGTAAAAGAAATAGGGAAATGGCATCGTTATACTGGGGCTGCTGGTGGAGAAGCCTGTGTCGATCATCTTTTATCCGAACTGGAAAAATATGGGGTACCGGCAAAAGCAGAAAGATATCAGGCCTTTGTCAGTCTTCCTATAGATGAAGGTACAGAACTGGTACTGGAAAGTGGAGAACATTTAAGGCTGATCGGTGAAGTTTACAGTAAAGCAGTTGAAAATCTGGATTGTGAGCTGGTTTATGATCATTGGTCTGAACAAAAGAAGATATATGAGTTAGAAGAAAAAGAAAGATTGAAATCATTTCGAGGTAAGCTCGTGCTGACTCATTCTGGTGGCGGTGATTTTGCAGAAAAACTATTTCGTGCAGGTGCGATCGGCATGATCCATATAAGTATGAGCAGAGGGGGATATATCCATCATTGCAATATAGGTGCAGAATGGGGAACTCCTTCAGCAGATGCAATGAACCGTATAGTAAGTATTCCAGCAGCAGATGTATCTTTTGAAGATGGGCAAATGCTTATAGAACGATTGGAACATGGAGAAACAATAAAAGGATTTCTTACAATCCGTATGGAATCAGGAGTAAGGAACAGTAGAATGGTGATTGCTGATATTCCTGGAAAAAGTGAAAACTTTATACTGATCAATGGCCATTATGATTCCTGGTATGAAGGCATTACAGACAATGCTACAAGTGATGCTATTATGTTGGAATTAGCCAGGGTATTCTGGAAACACAGAGAAAAACTGGAACGAAGTGTGAGAATAGCCTGGTGGTCAGGTCATTCTGATGCCAGATATGCAGGTTCTACCTGGTACTGCGATGAACATTTAGATGAATTGAATAAAAAATGTGTAGCGGATATCAATCTGGATCTGACAGGCTGTAAGCTGGCTGAACAAGTGAGAGCAAGAACAACCTGCATGGAAGGAGAAGATTTTACTGCCAGTGTAATTGAAGAATATACAGGATATAAGGCAAAACCATATATTCCAATGATACGTGGAGGAGATCAGAGCTTTTGGGGAGCTCATATTCCGATTGATATTATGTTCAAATATGAGCCAGTAGATGAAAAAAGAGTTTCTGCCTGCCCAAGTGGAGGACCATGGTGGCATACAGAGCAGGATACTCTGGATAAGCTGGATAATGATATTCTCTACAGAGATGCATTGATGAATTTAAAAATTGCATGCCGGATATTAAATTCTCAGGTTCTTCCTGTAGAAATGTGTGGTTTTGTGGAGAAGATGCAGGGATTCTTAAATGATATAAATGCGTCCACAGAGCCTGATTTTGATTTGACGCAGGTTATAAATGCAATAGAAAAAATGAAACCAGTCCTTAAGAAATTTGAATTCGAGATTAAACGTGTAGGTTCTGTAGAGGATGACAGGATCATTAAGGAGACAGCAGGAGAATTGAGCAGGCTTGTATATACAAGCGGAAGCCCATATCAGCAGGACAGATCTTGTGCATATGCACCATTTGGGGTATTAAAGCAGCAGGAAGGGGTCAATTTGAAAAACGTCTCAGAAGAGTGTTATTTGTTTAAGAAGACAGAATTTAAGAGGGCTTGCAATCGCATAATAGGTCAGTTAGAACATGTAATGTGGGTAATGGAACAATATTTGGACAGAAAAGGAGAAATGTAAAATTTTATGTATCCAATTATTCGATTAACACAGGAAGATCCATATGAAAGAGGCTTGGAATATGGAAGACAGGCAAGAGAAAAAATAGAAATCTGTGTAGAATATTATAAAAAACAATTTCTGAAAAAGGGAATGTTATGGGAAGTATTAAAAAAATATACAAACAGATTTTCGGAAATAATTACAGAGACCTGTCCGGAACAAATAGAAGAAATACGGGGAATATCAGCAGGTTCTCAGATACCTTTAGAGGAAATATTGATCATTAATGCACGTTATGAGATTTCAAAGTTTCCTAAAGAGCTGGAATGCACAACAGGAGCTGTTTGGGGTGAAGCAGTAAAAGACGGGCATATGTATGGATTTAAGAACTGGGATTTTAATCAGTGTGCACGCCCTCATATTGTAATTCTGGATATCCAATTAAAAAACGGTCCTCATATGATCGGCTTTTCTGAAGCCGGACAGATAATGCGAGATGGATTCAGTAGTAATGGAATTGCGATATTGGCCAATAATCTTCAGTCTGTTAATGATCATGCGGGATATGGTCTTCCGGTAACCTGTCTTAGAAGAAAGGTTCTTACATGTGCCACATTTAAGGAAGCAGAACAATTTATTTTAGCATCAGAACGAACTGTGTCAAATAATATCCTGTTAATAGATGGTTTTCATAATAAAGCAGTTGATTATGAGTGGCAGCCAGACGGTACTGTGGATATAATCGGACCAGAGCAGGATATGATCACACATGCTAATCATTTTATAGTGCATCCGGAAAGAGATGCTTTGGTTGGGCGGCCTAAAAACCGAGATCGCCGTTTAAGAGAACTTTTGATGGAACATTATGGAAAAATTGATTTGGATATTATTAAAGAATGCTTGAAAGATCATAAATATTATACTTTATCAGTATGTGGGCATCCAGATCCGCAAGGAGATGCGTATTCAAAAGACCGGATGACAGTTTCTTCTATGATAGGAGATTTTTATAATAAAAAAGTTTATATTACAGCCGGTCCGCCGTGTTGTAATGAATATGTGGAGTTTGAACTGTAAAGAGAAGGCTGTTCTGCAATAGATGTTTTATCTGCAGAACAGCCTTTTAATTTACTTACAGAACCATAGCGATCACAAAGTTATAAACAGTGCAGGTGATCACGCTGATGGGGACAGCTACCATGAGAAGACGGTTAAACAGCTCATTGCGTTCTTCTTCTTTCGGGGTGGAACCAAGGATCAGGGAACCGCCGGAAGAAAATGGGCTGATGGCGCTGGACTGGGCACCAAGGATCGTGCAGGCAAATAATACCGGTGCGCTTAAACCTACAGAAGCAGCCAGATTCGGGATCAGCGGGAACAATGCAGGAGCAACTACTCCTGTGGTGGAGCTGAAGAAACTCATGATGGCACCTACCAGGCAGAAAGCAATAGGAACCAGGGGCTTTGGTACATTGGAACCGATCCAGGTGGAAAGTGCTTCAATGGTTCCTGCTTCTACTGCAACAGCGATCAGCATACCGGCGCCTGCGATCATGATAATAGTATTCCAGGGGATGCGGGCAATGGCTTCTTTCTGAGGTGCCAGCTTTAATAAGAGGGCGATCACAGTAAAGATAATAGCAACCAGACCGACATCCACTTTTCCACTGATATATTTAACAGCAGTATTTCCTGACATAAGGATGTTTAACAGTGGGAAGATCAGAACTACAGCCATCATGGCTAACATTAAAGTGAGAGTGGTCTTCTGATCTTTTGTAAAAGCTTCAGGTTTTTTAAAAGTAACGCCTTTTCCAATATTTCTGTTTTCCTTAAAACCAAAGCGGAAAATGGTAATGAGGATCAGGGAGAAGATGATAGCAAAGATAAAGATCTTCATTTCCATATTGAAGGAATCTACGGCTGCGATATCAGGAGAAGCCTCATAGGCTGTATCAGCCAGACCGCGGAAAACGACCCCAAGATTGGAAGTTGGAAAATTGCCACCTGCTAAGGCACCGCAGTTAATGGCAACAGCACCGGTTAATTTGTCCATTCTGGACTCATCGCAGATCACAAGGGTGATAGGAGCCAGGAATGCAAGAACCGTAAAATAAGTAGCACCCATAACAGAAAGGATGACAGCTACTGCAAACAGTGCATAAGGAAGCAATCCCGGAAAATTGCGACAGGCATATAACAGGGCGCCGGACATTTTCTCCAGAGTTCCGTTGATAGCAGCAAAATTATAAAATAACGAAACGGACAAGATAACAAACATGGTGTTTGTAGGCCAGAAAGCGATGACCTGTTTTGGTTTTAATCCCATAACGAAACATCCGATGATGTAGGCAAATACAATACAGAAAAGACCAGTGTTGATCTTTGTTCTGTATCCGAGAAAGATTGCCAGCGCGATTGAAAGAATGATAATGATACTTAACATACGTTCCCCTCCTGATATGTTTTGGGTGTCTGTGAAATGACGGAAGCCTAAGCTTCCTCTTCAATCCCAAGAAGCCTGTAAGGAATCGTCTTTGTCATATGGTAAATATGTTCCTCTGGGATGCCATGGTCAGCCAGATACTGCATGTATTCTTCTAAAGCAAGTTCCCAGTGTGGGTTTTCTGTCTGCCCGCCGTCTGTATCTACCATAACATGTTCATAGCCTACTGTTTTGATGATTTCCAGATTGTCCGGGAGATTGCTCTTGTAAGCGCCACCGCCCATATTCTGTGCATAACACCGTTCCAGGATCACATCATAATCTTTTACCAGGCGGACCTGATCTTCTATACTCATATCTACTACCCACCATTCCGGATGAGTGATAACGATCTTTTTTACACCTGCATCTCTTGCTGCTTCTACCACTACAAATGCTTCTTCCGGAGAGACATGGGCAGTTCCAAGGACTACGTCATAGTCACGGATCAACTTAAATACATCTAAAAGTTCCGGAACCACTTTTCCATCCCGTACCAGTTCAATACCATTAGTGGGATCCTGTCCCATTTTTTCCAGATGGCGTTTCGCAGACTGAGTAGGAAGCCAGATCTCTTTTGCCCCCAGTTTTAAGCCTTTTTCTACGGCTTCCGGGTTAATACCGCCGATGACCTTGTTCATAACAACACCGCCGTACATGGTAAAACCGGTATTTTCACCGTAAACTCTTTTTACATACTGATTGGTGAGATATGCGCGGTTTACCGTAAAGCCCAGATGAGTCTTTATGACAATGGCTCTGGCGCCGACTCTGACCGCTGCATCTGCCAGCTGAAAATCATCATAAGCACGAAGTCTTAAGTCTGGATTTGTGTGTACGTGCATATCGCACACGCCTTTCATGGAAATCTTTCCCATAGTGAACCTCCATTTTGAGAGTATGTTTTATTGATCTGTTTTTATCAGTTTATATCATTATAATAATCTATTTTTGCCAACAGGAAAATGCAAAATATGATATAATATATATCGGAAAAACCGATATCAATAAGTGAAAAGCAGATGGGAATGTGCAGATCCGTCAGTGCAGGTTGAACAGATGAAGGGGAGTACAGATCATGGAAATGAAAGAATTATATTATTTTATTGCCATAGCAGAAGAGAAGAGCATTTCAAAAGCGGCAGAGCGGCTGTTTATGGCCCAGTCCAGCCTTAGCCAGTTTTTAGGCATACTGGAAAATAACGTAGGAAGCAAACTGTTTATCCGTACTTCCAGAGGCGTATGTCTGACCCAGGAAGGGGAGCTGATGCTTCAGTATGCTTATAAGACACTGGCAGAATACAGATCGGTACAAAATGAGATCAAAGATATCAAACAGTTAAAAAGCGGTCGTGTGATCATGGGGATCAGTACGTTCAGAGGTTCCTATCTTCTTCCGCCTGTGTTGAACGCATTCCATCTGGAGCACCCGGATGTGAAGGTAGAGATTGTGGAGAAAAATTCTATGGCATTGGAACAGATGCTGCTGTCCGGTGAGATCGACATTGCCCTTCTGGTCATGTCTGAGGCAGATCCTAGACTGAACATAGAGCGTGTTATGAAAGATGAGATATGCCTGCTCACCAGCCCTACTCATCCGATCATGGCTTTTGTCCGAGATAATGAGGATAACTCTGATTCCAGGATACCCCAGTACGTGAATTTAAAAGATACCCTTGCATATGAATATCTTCTCAGCGACTACGATACCATCCTGGGACGGGAAGCAAGGCGCATCTTTAACAGAAATGGGGTACAGCCCATTGCCAGCAACCATGCGCTGTCAGCCCTTATGTCAGCAGCTATGGGAGCAGCGGGACTTGGACTTGCATTTACTTATTACAGCTCCAGACATTATTTCAGAAATGCAGAATTTTTATCTTTAGGCGCAGAAAGTGCCTTTGTAGACTTAGGTATAGCACTGCCGCCTGGCAGATACCATTCCAGAGCAGCTTTAGCGCTAAAAGATACCCTGATGGAGGTTTTGCAGGCGGCAGATGGGTGAGTATACGAATGTTGCCAAGCAGTTATTTCTCCTCACGGCTGCAGATTGCCAGCCGGTGCTGGTATTTCTCCCTTGTAGCCATTCCGCCCCGGATATGGCGCTCAGATTTGTTCAGATCCAGGACCACTCGGGTCTGGGCGGCAAGAGATGGATTGATAGAGATAAGTCTCTCCGTGCAGTCCTTATGCACTGTACTCTTGCTTATCCCAAATCGTTTTGCAGTCTGGCGTACCGTAGCGTTGTGATCTATAATGTAATTAGCAATGGCCACAGCCCGTTCTTCAATATAATCTTTCAAAGGAAAACCCCTCAGAATACTTTTGTACAGTCTATGAAAGTATCTGAGGGGTTATGTATAGAGATTGTATCAGTTTTGAATCACATGCGATTTGGAAAGTTCTTTTCCCTGTTAGAATAAATATATCTTATTACTTTGTGAATATTGCTGAAATATATGATATAAAAGTTCAAATGGATATGGAAAGTTGATAAACGTGGCAGAGGGGAGGTACTTGAAAGGTAGATTGATGATTTTAATATACTAATGGTACACACTCAAAGTTGAAGGTATTGTTATTGTCAGAAAGGAGTATGATGTTTATGAAAAGAATATTATCACTATTATTATCTGCTATGCTTCTGTTGTCAATATCATTTACGACTTTTGCGGAATCAAACGTCATCACGACTAATATTCAAACCTTAGAAAAAAGTGATGAGAAATGTGTAGTAAAAGAAACGAGAACAGATAGTATTATTATTTCTACAAACGATAAAGTTAATAATACATTGACAATTGAAACTTACGATATATCTGATAAAAGAAAGCTTAATACCCAAACGTATTTCCTGAATGTATTAGAAAAAAACATTGAACTGAATAATAAAATTGAGCTTTTGAGCGGAGATGAGTATGAACATACTTTTTCTGATCGCGAATATGATATTTATTTTGAGTATGAATCCCCTCAATGGCAAATCCGTTCTAAGAATGAACGAAAATTAGGATATGAAAGTACTGTAAATGATATGAGTTATCTGGAAAACTTTCGTTTAGCAGTTAAAGATGTTAACTCTGCCGAGAAAAATATCATAGGTTCTGTAGGTAGTACAGTTGCAGTAACAGCAATTGCTGCATATTTAACAGGTGGCATTGGTGCCGGTTCTGCTGCCGCAGGGGGGAGTGCAGCTATAGTAGCTGCTTTTACAGACTTAGATAATGCTTGTGATAATGCAGACTACTACTTTGGAAGAGTTGAGTTTGCTCCATATTAAAGAGATGAATAAGCCCATTATAGTAATTGATTTTATAGGATCAATTTTTATTGTTTTTATGGTTTACCCCGTAACTATAAAAACATATATGGATATATATGTGTTATGTTTAGATATACTCTATATTTTTTTATCAGTAGTCGTATTGAAAAAAAATATGTTTAATAGACTGAACATAAATATCTTTATGATTGCCGGACTATTAGTTGGTATTGTTTTTGAAGTTTTGCTTAATTTTGGACAAGCTTCCATGTCCGATTATTTTAACTTGAAAGCCTTTTTACTTTTTATCATTTTACAGGTATCTTTGATCAATGCAGGAAATTATCTTTTAAAAACTTTTTAACTTTTTTTGACTATTCGCTCAACATCATAAAACACAGCCATGTATTTCAGAAAGGGACTATAGGAGGATATGTTGTAGCTGGTATCGGTGGAGTGGAATTGTTATTTGCCAAAAAGACTGGTGTCCGTATCTCCAAGAGAATTTTCAATGGATTTGGAAATGCTGTTTTCTGCAAAATAGTAGATTAATAAATTTTCACTTTTGGTCGATATGTAATATAAGATTAAAATGGGAACTTGGTTTTGAATTGGATCTTGATCAGGTGTGGTGTTGAAAAGAATAGGAACGGGTATTTAGCCATCTGGACAATTAGATTCGGGTGGCTTTTTACTGTAGAGTGAATAGGACAGAAGGGAAATATGGACGAAAAGATACTAGTGACAAGGCCTTCAATGCCGTCATACGATGAATATATAGAGGCGATAAAACCATTGTGGGATTCTCATTGGATCACAAATATGGGAACATATCATCAGCAACTTGAAAAAGAACTAAAAGAATATCTGGATGTGCCGGGACTGTCATTAATGGTTAATGGACATATGGCACTGGAACTTGCGATCCAGGCATTTGATTTTCCAGAAGGAGCAGAAGTTATAACGACTCCGTTTACCTTTATATCTACGACACATGCAATCATAAGAAACAGATTAAAGCCGGTATTTTGTGATGTTAAGCTAAATGATGGAACAATAGACGAAACAAAGATAGAAGACCTGATAACGGAAAATACAGTGGCAATCCTGCCGGTACATGTCTACGGAAATGTGTGTAATGTAGAGAAAATTCAAAAAATTGCAGACAAGCATGGTCTCAAAGTGATCTATGATGCCGCCCATGCTTTTGGAGTGAAATACAAAGGGAGAGGAATTGGAAGTTATGGCGATGCATCGGTGTTTAGCTTTCATGCCACAAAGGTCTATAATACGATCGAAGGCGGCGCAGTATCATTTTCAGATCTCAGCTTATACGAAAAATTACATAATTTGAAAAATTTTGGAATACGGGGAGAAGATCGGGTGATCTCCATAGGTGGCAATGCGAAAATGAATGAATTCTGTGCGATCATGGGATTGTGCAATCTGAAGCATATTGATGAGGCGATTCAGGCGAGGAAAGAGAGATACGCACATTACATAGAATTATTAAAAGATACTGTGGGAATTAAACGGCTTGGGAGAAATAAAAACGCAACCAATAATTATGCGTATTTTCCAATACTTGTCAAAACGGAATATGGAAGAGACAGAGATGGGCTATATGATTATTTAAGGCAAAATAATATATATGCGAGAAAGTATTTTTATCCCATTACAGCGGACCAGGAGTGCTTTAGGGATAAATATAAAAAACTGATGCTGCCGGCAGCAAGAAATATTTCAAAACAAATATTGACTTTACCGCTGTATGAAAATCTGGACATGAGAAGTATATCAGATATATGCACGATAATAAACGATACGAAGGAGAGAAAGCATTAGCATGAAAATAGCAATTATGCAGCCGTATCTTTTTCCATATATAGGCTATTTTTCACTTATAAAAAATACGGATCATTTTGTATTCTTTGATACGCCGCAATATATCAGAAAGGGCTGGATCAATAGAAACAGGATTATAGGGGCTACGGGGGAAGCAGTCTTTTTTACGATACCTGTGCAAAAAGCGAAAAGGGAAACGCCCATTAATAAAATAATGATCTCACAAAATGAAAACTGGAAAATGAAGATACTGGGGCAGCTTAACGTGTACAAAAGGGCTCCTTATTATAACGAGGTGATTCAGCTTGTAAATGATACATTAGGTATACAAACATCAAGCATATCGGATATGGCAATAGCCAGTATTGTAAAAACATGTGAGTATCTGGGAATACACATGAAAAGCGATGTCTTTTCAGAAATGAATCTGCGTATACCAAATGTAAATGCACCGGATGAATGGGCTTTATATATTACGAAAGAATCAGGATATGATACATATGTAAACCCACCGGGCGGGAGATCCTTCTTTGACCCGGAAAAATATAAAAAACATAATATAGATCTGCAGTTTCTGGAACAGGAGATCGTGCCATACAGACAAAAAGGAAAGGAATTTATTCCGGCTTTGTCAATCATTGATGTTATGATGTTCTGCAGTAAAGATCAAATTGCCAGTATGCTGCGCCAATATCAGATAAGGAGAAAAAATGAGAACGGATATCAATAGAACAGCCTTAAATATTTCTACATTTTGTAATCTTCGATGCAAACACTGCCTGGCTTTTATCCCATACTATAAGGATCCACGCAATATGGAATATAGGGAGGCGGTTTTACAGCTTAAGATGTATTTTACTGTCGTAGATTCGGTGGAACACTTTACTGTGACGGGGGGGGAGCCATTGTTAAATAAAGATGTTTATAAAATTTTAACAGAGGTATATAAATATTCTGGACAGATCAGAAAGTCAGTAGATTTTGTCACGAATGGAACATTGGAAATACCATTGGAACTATTAGAGCTATTTGAAAAAAACAAAAATAAAACAAAGGTGGTTATAAGCAACTATGGAGAAAATCTGTCAAAAAAAGCTGATATCATACAGCATGAGTTAGAAAAGAGGGAAATACCTTTCAGAGTATCAAAATTTTATGGTGATAATTTATATTACGATGGCTGGATAGATTTTTCGGATCATTCATTAAAATGGGATACAAAAGAAAAAAGGGACGAAAATGCGCAGAAATGTATTCACAGGGTTGGAAAATACTTTGTTATAAATGACGGGGAAATACATTGCTGCTCGAGATCCTATTGGAGAATGAAACAGGGAATAATTCCTAAGGTGAGGGGGGAGTATGTTCCGCTAATGGATCCGTCAATTACGATAGAAGAGAAAAGGGAAGATTTGATGCAAATGTTCAATCAAAAAAGCAGTACATCATGTGCCTATTGTGTAGGCTTGTGCAATGAAACCAAGAGAGTTTTACCTGCCCAGCAGTTAAACAATATACGTAACAGTTAGCAGAAAAATGAATAAAGTGGAATGGTAAGATGAAAAAAATTTTAGTTACAGGTTTATGCACATTACATTGGGGAAGACTGCAATATGGAAATATCGGAAACTACTATATTATAGAGCCACTATTCAGACTTTTGCACAAATACTTCCCAGGATATGCCATAACAACTACTTTTCAAATGACAGAGGAATTTGCCAGGAAGGAAAAAATTGAGATTGTCCCGATGTGGTTATATTATAATTGGAATTCTCAGAATGATCTAAAAAACGCATATGATGATGTCGAAAAAGCAAGAGGATATATTCGGAAAGAGGTCTGTTATAGCGGCTTAACGGAGTATGGTAAGCTGGTATCACAGTGCGAATTTGTTTTAAATGTATCGGGAGATATGTGGGGAGATAACGCGGAGCATGTAGGGCATCAGCGTTTCCTGGTAGACTGTTTGAAAATGCTGACCGCACAGGTGCTGGGAATAAAGACAATATTATATGCAGTGACACCGGGACCGTTCAACAGGATTGAGGATAAAAAGCTTGCGCTGCAGGTGTTCAAAAATTTTTCCATGGTCGTGATCAGGGAAAAATTATCTAAAGAAAATCTTGTTAAATGGGGATTTCCAACGGATCACGTTGTCTGGGCTCCCTGCCCCTCTTTTTTATTTGAGCCAAACAAGGAATATCAGTCGAAGTGGATAAGAAGAATTGAACGGTTGCACCAAAGCAACGAGAAGGTAATAGGTTTAACATTTGGCGGATTTAATATGCCGGTGGGTCCCTATGATATGTGGCCAAGAGATCCGGAACAGTATCGCGTATTTTTGAATGTGGCGGAATACATTATTAATGAATTAAAAGCGGATATCATGATATTTTCCCACACTAACGGCTTTGAGCTTCCGCCGCAGTTTAAACTAATAAATGGTCGTGATTTCATGATCCTGAATCAGTTTTATAAATTGCTGGTTGACAGGAATCAAAATTATAGAGAACATGTAATATTAGTTGATGAACCGTTATTGCCGTGCAATATTAAAAAATTAATAGGCAGACTGGATATGCTGATCACAGGCAGGGTTCACGCTTCTGTTGCAGCGACAAGCCAATGCGTCCCGACTGTGTATATGGAATATAACCAGAATGTGATCTACAGTGATAAAATGTATGGATTTTCATCCCAGATCGGCATGGAAAAATACGTGTCGACGCCAGGAAATTTTAATGATCTGGCAGCGATAATAACGGATTGCTATGATAATATTGATCTTGTGAGAAGACAGCTGGAAGAAAAAATCCCTGTAATAAAAAAACAGGCAGAAGATATCTTTGAGGATATCAGAAAAATATGTGTGAACAAAAAATAATATATGAATGGTGTAAAGGGAAAAAATACACGGAAAGAATCAGCACTTTTTTAAAAGAAGTTGATCCGGTCATGATCCCAAAACTGAGTGAACGCGTAGCTGTTGATGAATATGCAGAGAAGCTGGCATGTAATGCGGATACGGTATTTGCAAAGAATAAATATCAGGATATAGCAGCATGCTCTGTTTATTGCAATAGAGGGGATGCATTTGTTTCATCAGTAGCAGTAAAAAAAGCGTTTTGGAATCAAGGAGTGGCAACAGGACTCTTGAAAGAGACAGCAATACATGCGAAAGAGAAAAAATGTTTAAGAATATTTTTGAAGGTCTGGAGCGAAAATATACCTGCTGTGAAATTATATGAGAAAGCAGGCTTTTCATTAGCCTCAAAAGAGGGCGAATGGAGTATCATGATGATGATTATAGAGGGGGGAGCAGGGGATATGTCATATATGACATTGCAGGAAGTCAGGGAACGAATTGATAAAAATTATGAATGTATCCGGGAAATTGAAAAACTAATCCCGGAGCAAAAGCAGGAAGAGCAAATGCTGGAGCTGATCTCCCTGATCGGATCAATGTATTCAGAATTTGTAACAGGGGTATATTCAAGTGAAGACCTGGAACGATATATTAGCAATATTGGAAGAAAAGTAAGACTTTCAGACAGGATCAAAGCGCCGGATAATAAAATATTGATTGTCATGAGCAAAGCATCCTATACCGGTGGGCACACGGTTTTAGTCCATAACTGGATAAAGTGGGATGATACGAAGCAGTATTCAATCGCATTTACGGATTCGGATGACCTGGATACACCGGATTTTATCAGGGACGCTGTCGATAGTTCAGGAGGAAATATTGCATATCTCAGGGGAGATTATTTGCAAAAGGCGGAAAAGTTAGCGAACTTATCGGAAGAATTTGAGAGAATAATTTTATTTACACATATGAATGATATTATTCCGATACTTGCATATAGCAATCCCGGATGGAAAATACCGATATATTTTTATAATCACGCTGATTTCAGGTTTTCTTATGGGTTTCGAATTTCAGACGCCGTATTGAATTTAGGGCAATTTGATGTAGATAAGAGCATACGATACAGGGGGGTTAAAAAAAATCAGAGTGTATATATGCAATTTCCCGGAATGGGGGAATTTGAACAGGAAAAAGACAGGATTGTCATTAACAGGGATAAGCTGAGAAAAAAAATAAATTGTAAATACGGCTTAAAACAAAATGATAAATTAGTTGTTTCCATGGGAGCTGATTTTAAGTATGAAAGCATTGTCGGATATGAGTTTGACAGGTATGTAAAAAAAATTGTTGAAAGCGACCGGAAAAGTGTTTTTTTTATTATAGGAGCAGATAAAAACAGACCAAAATGGAAGCAGCTGGAAAAGAGTACGCAGGGAAGAGCGAGAATTTTAGGAGTTTTGCCGCGCGAGGAAGCAGATGAATTAATATGTGCCGCTGATCTATACATTGTATCATTCCCAATGATGTCTTATGGCAGAAAGCTTGCGGATAGCATGAAAATTCCAAGTCTCTGTCTCAATATTATTGGCAGAAATGTGGATACAAATGATATCAGAACGGCGGATTCCGTCGATGAGCTGGTTGAAAAGACGATAGATGTACTGAATGGCAATGAAAAGAAATACCTACATACATCGCAGATAGAACAGTGGTCCAAAGAACGGTGGCTGAAAGAATGGGAAAAGGTATGTGCGGCTTTTCCAACACACAAAATACAGGAATTTCATCCGCAAAGACATATCGAGAAACAGGAATACGTTAATTGTCAGCTTATGCAGGAAACAGCAGGGCGGGCCATTGCCTATTATATGAGTACACATCCGGTCAGTAAAGAGGTAAGACAGAAAATAGCCGAACTGGATGAAAGATATGAAATGGGTATTTTTCAAAGAGACATATATGAATCATATAATAACGCAATTGGCATGGCGGATAAAAATTACAAATTATACCAGACCGCTATAAAATGGCTGAGAATAAAACAGTCGGGGAAAAAAATCGCACAGTACCTGAGCTGGAAGGGCTGTCATACGGTGGCAATATATGGAATGGGCTATATGGGGCAGACACTGGCGGACGAATTGACGGATGGAAATGTAAAAGTATTATACGGAATTGATCAGAATGCTGGAAATCTGAAATGGAAAATAAAAATATGCCAACCATCAGATAAGATCGAACCGGTAGATTTAATTGTAAATACAACAGCTATTGATAATTCAATTATACTGCATGGAATGGAAGAGAAAAACATACCAATGGCTGCATTTGATGAATTATTAGACCAGATATTGACGTATACGCATTGTATAGACGGTAACAATCAGATAGAGCGAGAGGAATAAAAGTGCAAGGGATTTTATATTGGATAACCGGATTATCAGGCGCGGGTAAAACAACGATAGGAACCAGGCTTTATTATGAAATGAAAAAAACACATGATAATGTCGTTCTTCTGGACGGAGATATATTAAAAGAGATCGTGGATGAAAATGTAGGATATTCGGATGGGCAGAGAAGAAAAAGGGCAATGAAATATGCCAGAATTTGTAAAATGCTTACAGATCAGAACATATATGTAATTTGCTGTACCGTGGCAATGTATGATGAAGTGCGCAAATGGAACCGGGAAAATAACAAAAGATATGTTGAAGTGTTTTTGGATGTTCCGGTGGAAGTATTAAGGGAAAGAGATCAAAAAGGGCTGTATTCGAAATTGGAAAATGGAAAAATAAAAAATGTAAGTGGTATGGATTTACAGGTGGAATTTCCTAAAACACCGGATATCACGGTTAGAAATGACGGTAGCCGCACAGTGGCAGATGTTGTAAAAGAGATCATGGGCTTTCAGCCGCAGTATAGATCAGATTTTGACAGGGATACGGGTAATTACAAAAAATAGTATAAGGCGGAAATGTTATGATAAATGGTCAATCCATAGAAAAGTATATTAAAATGCTCATAGATCAGAATATTACAAGATTTGTGATATATCCATATGGTGTAAATGGAAAGAGCATTCATCAAGTGTTAAAAAATAAATTTAATATTGAGCCGATCTGTATTGTAGACAATATAATATGCCAGTGGAATACCGATATTATCAGTTTAGAGGAGTTTAAAAGAAGAGAAAAGAAAGATTGTTATGTGATATTAACTGTAGAAAAAAATGAATTGAATACAAAAATGTTTGAACAGTTAAAATCATTCATGGGAGAAGAAAAAATCATTAATATATTGGATTGTGAAAACTACATACCCGAAGATGCATTCCCAGACTTTTCAGCTTTTCAGCTTAAATCCTTATTAGGAAAAAGGAATTATGGTATTGCCCAGGAACAAAGCAATATGATGAAAGTCAGGATTTTAAATTTTTCCAGTGCTACATGGAATGCAATTCGTACAATTTGTCAGGCATGTCAGGCGGATGCACAAATTGATTTACTGGTCATAATGGGACAAAAAAATATGTCAGAGGATATGCTTGATGAAATGAGAACACATGGATTTGACTATATTAGTATTCATGAGTACAGCGTGAAAGATGACAAACCTGATATATTGGTCATTAGCCATCCGTATGATATATTTTCTAATATACAGGACTGCCGCAGATACTGTAAGTTAATTGTAGTTGCATCTATGCAGTTAGTAAGATATGCACACAACTGGACAAGCTTTTTTTTAACCCAGAGGCATGGATTTGGAAGATTTTATCCGGACTATTATTTGTTTGATTCGTTATTGTACCATGATATTGTAAATGCAGGATATGGGTCGGACAGGGTTGTTGAAATGGGAAATCCTAAATTTGATGGTATATTTGAAAATATACAGAAAAAACAGATACCTGAAGGATGGAAAAAAATTCTGTGGGGGGAGGGGGTAAAGAGAGTAATTTTATGGACGACGGATCATGGTGTGCATGATGGGAAAATAACAGAAGATGTTACACTGGATCTATATGGAAAACATCTTTTTGAATATGCAGAAAGTCATGCAGAAACAGGATTTATATTTAGACCACATAAAGCACTTATTCGTGAACTTCAGGATGCAGGATTGTGGTGTGAAGAAGATTTAGAAGAATTGAAACAATACTGTATGCGGAGCGGAAATATAGTATTTGATGATACTTTTACATATGATGCGGCATATTCAGTGGCAGATGCCGTTATTACGGATGCATATTGTGGAATTACCTGTTCAGCGCTGCCATTATTAAAGCCAATGCTTCTCTTGTACCGTACAAAAGATAGTATGCCATACCATAAAGAAATAGCAGAGTGTACTTATTCGGCTGCAACAAATGAGGAAATAGATGAGTTTATAGCACATGTTGTCTTGGGCGAAGAAGACCCCAAGTATGAATTACGCAAGATAAATGCTGCAAAATGTGTAAAAAATTTTGACGGCAAAAACGGATGGAGAATTAAAGAATTTTTAAAGCAGAAATACTGGACCATGGGCAGGTCTGAAAGAGGATAAAATGGAGAGATTTAAAAACAACACAGTTATTTTTAGGGACTGCGCATATAAGAATGGAAAATTATATTTTTTTGATGCCGATAACGTAATTCCCATCAGTTTGGATCTGGATAACGGGAAATTCAAGATTTTACCGATCGAGAATATAAAACAGTTCCGTGGGAACCCATTCGATTTGGAGACAGAATGGGAAAACTGTTTGTATGCAGTAGAAATGGATGGAAAATATATGTGTCGGTATCAGCTGGATACAGGACATGTAAAATATATAGAAATTAATTGTGGGATAAGAAAAGATGGTAATCTGGCCTTCTTGGAGGCATATAACGATTATATATATATATTCAACCGCTTTGGCATGGTTGTTATCTATGACACAAAGACGGAAACGGTACATACTGTAGATGCGGCAGTCCAGGATAAAGAATTTATTACAGGATGTCATTATGGACAAAGCTATTATCTGTTTTCCAATGATGGTACCACAGTGCTGGAATTTGATATAGGAAGTGGAAACTGGAAGACACATAATAGTACGGATATGCTGGCAGGTCAGGCAAAAGTGGTACATGCAGTATGTGATGAAACCAAAATATATATTCTTTTTGAAAATGCTTCAATTGTAGTGTGGAATGTCATGGAAAACAGGAAACAGCAGATAGATATCGCAAAATTCTATTACAAAAGTAATCCGGCTGTTTCAAGAATATGTATTACAGACAGGAACATAATTGTTTTACCATCCCTGGAGAAAGATATTGTATGTATTGAAAAACAGACGGGTGAGGCATACTGTATGGATACTTATCCGCCGGATTTCCAATATGATGCCGGAAAGAAAAAATGGAGCAAATATATAGGGTATTGCGAGAATGACACAGCATATTATTTTGCCTGCCGCACAAGCGAATACATTTTGGAGGTTTCAAAGCTGAGCGGAAAGCTCAAGTGGATAAAATCAAAGATCGATGCAGATGAACCGTTTTATTATGATATAGCGCATGGAGTGCTATACGAAAAAGAGGGATATCTGGAACTGATGCTAAAAGAGATACTATAGCAAGTCTCTTAAATAACGCATCTTCTTTACAGCGGTGATAAAATATAGTGTAGGAGATGATAGTATGCTACACAATGAAGCCAGAAAACTGGTATTGGAAGCCTGGGATAAAACCCATAATGCCAGGGAGATTGCAAAATATTTTTCAGTAAATGAAAGCACTATATACCGCCTTGTAGAGGAGCGCGCACGTACTGGCAGTTACGAGACCAGAACGCAGCTGAGAGGACGGAAAACAATTCTTACAGAAAAGCATCACCACGATATTCTGGAACTTGTGCAAAAACAACCGGATATCACAATGAAGGAGATTGTCGAAACGCTTCATTTACCGATAGGCGACGAAGCCGTCAGACGTTTTCTGATAAAACAAGGTGATACCTATAAGAAAAAGTCTTTGCATGCAAAAGAACAGGAGCGTCCCCGATGTGCAGAGAAAACGCAGCAAATGGACAGAAACTATATCTGGTGCAAATGCAGAACATCAAATATATCTCGATGAAAGCGGTATTAATACAAATCTCACAAGGCACTATGCACATGCAGTACATGGGAAACGTGCCATGGATGCTACCCCGATAAACACACCTGCCGGAACAACTGTTTTGTCATCCATCCGACTTAACGGCAGTCTGGTATATACTACGTACCAAGGTGGAACAACTGCACAACGATTTCGCGAATATATGGAAAAACAATTGATACCGAGTCTTGAGAAAGACGATGTTGTGATCATGGATAATATGCGTTCCCATCATGCCAAAATAGTAACGGAACTTTTGGACAAGGCAGGTATTTCCTATCTGTATTTGCCACCATACAGTCCAGATTTGAACCCCATTGAAAAAATGTGGTCAAAAATGAAGTCCATCCTCAGAAAGAGGAAAATCCGCATTGCTGCTGATCTACCTGTGGCTGTAAAAGCGGCCTTAGAAACAATAAGCATGAATGATTGCAAAGGGTGGTTCCACGCGTCAGGAATTTGCGTTAATTAAGAGGATAGCTATAGGTTATAGAAAAATGAAAAGGTGAATCACATATGGAGGAATTACAGATTATTTCATAATATGGGAATAAAACGATGAAGTATACAAACGCGTCAATAAAAAAATTTGCGCAATATGTAAAAAACAACAATAAAAAAATAATATTATTTGGCTCGGGTGCGGTATGTAAAACCTTTATTCCATATATATTAGATCAATATGGAATTTCAGAACATGTTCTTTTGGTAATTGATAATAATCCGGCTAAACAGGGTCTGACGATTCGATTTAATAAAAAGGTTGTAAGGGTCTGCTGCATAGATGTTTTAGAACGCTGTAAAGAAGACTATTGCATTGTAATAACAAACGGAGATTTCTATTCCGTAATGGATCAGCTTGATCGGATAAAAGAATGCAAAGACAAGGTCTGCTTTATTGCGGCTGTCATTCAATTAGACCGGGAATATGATAAGAAGCTGAATTTTGTATATCATGATTTTCAATCTCCTCAGATTCCTAAAATCATTCATTATTGCTGGTTCTCAGGAAGGGAAATGCCAATGGACCTGCAGAGATGTGTTGCGACCTGGAAGGAAAAATGCCCGGATTATGAGATCATCTGCTGGAATGAATCGAATTACGATGTGAACAAGTACAGGTACACAAAAGAGGCATATGCCTTACAAAAATGGGGGTACATTCCCGATATTGTCAGGCTGGATGTCTTGTATGAATTGGGAGGATTTTATTTTGACACAGATGTAAGGATATTGAAAAATCTCGATGATCTGCGATATCAGCAGGCTTTTTGCGGCAGGGAGAGAGCCGGACATGTTAATTTTGGCGGAGGATCGGGAAGCATTCCTCACAGTGCTGTTGTAAAAAAAATCCTGGAATTCCGCCAGGATGAACCGTTTGCGCTCGGGAATGGATGCTATAATGCGGAGGCAAGCGGCTATTATGAGACCGCTCCATTGATGGAACTTGGGTTAAAAATAGAAGATATAAATCAAAAGCTTGATGGAATTAATGTTTATGCTTCGGAGTTTTTTTCCCCGTATAATTATATCAATGGGGACAATATTAAAAATGAAAACACCCATTCCATTCATTATTTTAGCGGAAGCTGGATCGAAGGCGGAGAAAAGTTAAGAAAAGAAACCAGAGAAAAATATAATGTTGTAAAAAATGAACTGGGAGAACTGGTGTAATGGCAAGATTTGTATTTGGTATGGGAATTGCCTTAATTAATCATTGGAAAATAATTAAAAAAAATTTCAACCCGGATTATGGAATCGATAATGACAAAAGCAAATGGGGAAAAAGTGACACATATACAAATCTGACATGTATTGCGCCGGAAAAATTGTATGGACAAAAAGATGCAGAGGCCTTGATCACTGTCGGAGATCCATACATAATAGAAAAAATAAAAAAGCAGCTTGAGGATATGCATATTCCATACAAGGTGCTCGTGCAAGAGATCGACAAATGGACCAGTGGAGAGAAGCTGCCGGAGCATTTACGATCAATGAGTGATAATGAAAAGAAGATTTTACTGTTTAATACGCCGGAACATGACAATATTGGGGATCATTTAATTACGCTTGCGGAATTAGATTTCCTGAAAAAATATTTTAAGGATTATAAAATATATGAAATAACGGATATTGAATATAGCTGGTATCATTTGAAAATCAAAAAAAACGTTACAATAAATGATATCATACTGATCACGGGCGGTGGGTTCCTTGGCTCATTATGGTTGTACAATGGGGAGAAAAATGTCAGGAATATTTTAAAGGAATACCATCATAATAAAATAGTTATTTTGCCACAAACAATTTATTTTGAGGAAAATGATAGAGGAAAAAAAGAATTAGAGGAGACGAAGAAAATTTATAACAGTCATAATAACCTTACAGTTTGTGCCAGGGAGAAAAAATCATATGAGATATTATCCCAAATATTAAAACCACATATCCGGGTAGAATTATTACCGGATATGGCACTATTTTATCATGTAGGACGTGTGGGGAAGAAAGAGGGAAAAAGGGAAAAAAAGGCAATCCTATGTCTGCGGAATGACAAGGAAAAAATTCTTACATCCATGGAACAAAAGAAAATCGAACAGGAGCTTATCCTTCAAAACTGGGAAATACAAAAAACGTCGATGCATTCCGGGGAATTTTTGGGGATAAATGGACGGAAAGAACAGGTTTACAATAAGCTGGCACAGATCCAGGATTCCGGATTAGTTGTGACGGATACATTACACTGTATGATATCGGCGGCCCTTACCGGAACACCGTGTATTGCATTTAATAATCTTTCGGGAAAAGTCGAAAATGTATATAAATGGATAGAAAAAATGCCATATATCCAACTGTGCAACGAACGAACTGAATTTGAGGACAAGGTGCAGGCGCTGGATAAAAAATCAGAAATCTGTAACAACGTCCGATTTAAAGAGTATGAGGAACGATTGGAAAAAATTATCAGAGGAATGTGAATTGTGGATAAATTAAGACCTAAACGGTTTATTAATTGCTATGTGCCAACACAGGCATGTAACTTCAGATGTACGTATTGCTATATTGGACAAAAAAAAGTTTTTGACAATAAGATGTTTCATTGTATATATCTGATTGAAACTATGAAAAAAGCGACTTCCAAAGAACGGCTCGGAGGGATGTGTATTTTCAATTTGTGTGCCGGTGGAGAAACGTTACTGACACCGGATATATTGCCGGTGATCAGAATGCTGCTGGAAAATGGACATAATGTTTCAATTGTAACAAATGGGACGGTGACAGCATCATTTGAAAGGCTACTGGAGCTGCCGGAAGAGATAACAAGATTTTTATATATAAAATTTTCGTTCCATTTTCTTGAATTAAATAGAACAGGACAGCTTAATGTTTTTTTTAAAAATGTACATAGAATACAAAACGCTGGCATTTCATTTTCAATAGATATCACGCCATGTGATGAGCTGATTCCATATATCAGTCAGATAAAGGAGATTTTCGACAAAGAAATGAATGGTGCGATGCCGCACATTTCGGTTGCAAGAGATACCACCAGTACAGAGTTAAAGATTTTATCCAATATGGATAAAGAGGAATATCAAAAAGTATGGGGGCAATTTGATTCAGCGAAGTTTGACTATAAAATAAAGGAATTTCTGGTTCCGCACCGGGAATATTGTTTTGCGGGGAAATTGAGCTTTTCACTGGAACTTGCTACCGGAAACTGCAGAATATGCGATGGGGCGCCTGACCCGAAAAGCATGGATTTTTATAATTTGTACGAAAATCCGGAGGAAGAAATTCCCTTTGTGGAGATTGGATGCAACTGTCCTACAGCGCATTGCTATAATTGCCATGCGCTGCTGACATTGGGAACAATACCGGAGCTGGTCACGCCGACATATACGCAAATGTTAGACCGGACCGATAAAGATGGAAAGCATTGGCTTACAGAGGACCTGCGGGAATTTTATTCCTGTAAGCTGGGGGAGTAAAGGAACGCATACCATGGGCAGATTACATATTTCATTAGATGATGTAAAGGGAATTTTTAAAGTATTGGCAGAGGATTCCATGGATAGTATCTTTGAAACAAGAACATTGGCATTTTTAAATAAAATGCATGAATTATATGGAATGCAGATCGGTCTGTTCTGTACATATCAGGATGGAAATTTTTCCCTGGAAAAAGTATCTGAAAAATATGTAGATGAATTTAGAAGAAACCAGAACTGGCTAACATTCGGGTTTCATTGTTATGATGAAAATCTGACATATGATAGAGATAATTTAAATGATTTTCAAAGACATTTTGATAGATTCCAAAAACAGATCAGACGGATAACCGGACAAAAAAATACTGTTGATGCACTTAGACTGCATTCTTTTGGGGGCAGTCTGGAAAATTGCAGATTTCTCCGGGAAAAAGGCGTTAAAACATTATTTACAGCCGATGATGACCGTACAAGCTATTATCTTAATGGGATTCAAATGGAACAATTAAAAAAAATGGGATCGTATTATGATAAAAAGGAAGACTTAATGTTTATCCGTTCCTGCACCAGATTGGAGAAAAGTACCGATATTATTTCTGAGATAGAGAATTATAAAAACATATCGGATGGAATGATATCCGTTTTTACGCATGAATGGCAGATGGACAGGAACGATGTCAGGAAACAATTAGAAGCGTGTTGTCGTTGGGACGGTGAGATGAGTGATTAAAATATCTATAATAATACCAGTGTATAATAAAGAAAGATTTTTGGACAGATGCATTCAAAGCGTATTAGACAGCCCATTGAAAGAATTTGAAATAATATGCATCGAAGATGGATCTACCGATGGATCAAAAGAATTGTTACAGGAAATTAAAAAAGATAATAGCAGCATCACTGTATTTACAAATGAAAAAAACCGGGGGGCAGCATATTCACGGAACATAGGGATAACACATGCAAAGGGAAAATATATTATGTTCCTGGATGCAGACGATTATCTGGATACAAATGCGTTGGAAATATATTATGAAACAATGGAAAAGTCCCAGGCGCAGGGATGCTTTATCAGATTCCAGATCAGCAGCGATCACGCAAGCAATGAAATGGGGATCATACATGAATATAAAGATGTATACAGGGGGCTGGACTTATTAGACAGGTTTGTCAATAACAATGAAAATTTTTTATATGCCTGCAATGCAATCTGGCAAAGGGAATTTTTACTGGAAAACAAGATACAGTTTAAAAATACAAAAATTGGAGAAGGGGGTCTGCTCATTCTTGAGGGACTTTTAAAAGCAGAGCGGGTAGTATGCAGCAATTTTGCAGGATACCATTACATGATAAATCCCACTTCAACAAATAAGGGAAAAGACGCGTTTCAGGAATCAGCGATCGGTCAGCTAAAACAGCTTATATTTATGATAAAACACTTAAAGGCTGATACAGAAAACAGGGAAATTGCCAATTTTTTAGACTGGTATATCAAAAAAAATATTGGAGGAATTACGAATCTGCGTTTGGCTGAAAATCAATATACAGAAAAAGGATTTTCGAAACCGGAAGATATTGTACTGCTTTCATTAATCCAGGGGAATTATTTAGAGAGAAAACTACAAATTGAGGATAGGATAGAATCAATACTAAAACGAAAGAAAAAGGTATATCTATACGGAGCCGGGTATGAGACAGCTGCGGCGATTAGGTATTGCCACCGGATGGGTATAGAGATAGTAAAAATATTTGTAACATCGAAGGAGAATAATCCTGATAATATATATGGATTCCATGTATATGAATTTGATGAAAAATCAGTAGATGATTTTAGTGTTCCGTTTCTGATAACAGCACATAAAAAGCATCAGGGGGCAATTATACGGACACTAAGAAAAAAAGGCATATTGAACATAGCGGCCGCTGTTTAGCCGGAATATCAAGGAAGGGTCATGATGGGAATTTATCCATTGGTAATTAAGGAGACAGAAAAGATATTAATTGTCGCTCCGCATCCAGATGATGAGAGTATTGGCACAGGGGGGCTGCTTTCCCTGTATTCAAATCAGTGTGATGTAATCGTAATGACAGATGGTCGATATGGCAATACTGAAATTCCACCGGATCAGATGCGGGAAATCAGGAAGAAGGAATTTTGCCAGGCAATGAAAAAGGCGGGACCACACCAATATATATTATGTGATCTTGAAGACGGAAAGCTTATTTTACATGAAAAGTATTTCAGGGAAATTGATTTTTCCCGATATACATTTATTTTTTTGCCAAATCCAAAGGACAATCACAGTGACCACATGGCAGCATATTTATATACGGTCAATGAAATAAAAAGACGAAACATAAAAAATATAAAGGTGTTTCAATATGAAGTACATACGCCGCTGCCTGATGCTACATGTTACCTGGATATTAGTACGGTTATAGAAAAAAAACAGGAACTTGTCGCGTGCCACAGTTCGCAAATGAAAGTCCATCCATATGTACAGCAGGTGAGAATATTGGCGCAATACAGGGGATATCAGAATGAACAGCCAGATAAGTTTTTAGAGGTTTATACAGAGGTTAAACTGGAAGAAAGACAAATAACGGCAGGAACGGAATTTGAACTTTCAAAATATAAGCAATTTACAAGAGTGCTGCTGAAATGGATTGATATCCGGAATTCGGGGAAAAGTATAGCGGATTTCATGAAGGGAAATGGATACTGTAAGGCAGCTGTGTATGGATATGGACCAATAGGAAAGCTGTTATATGAGGAATTAAAAAAAGCAGGCTGTGATATTCCGTATATTGTTGATAAAAATCCAGCCTTGCAGGCAGAAAATATCCATATATATCATGATATGGAAAACTTAAAAAAAGTAGATGTCATTATCGTAACCGCAATGTCCCATTACGAGGACATCGCAAAAGAGATAAGGGATCATACCGATATAAATGTTGTATCACTGGAAAAAATTATAATGAGCTATGAATGAGGAAAATCTTATGAAAACATATATATATGGAGCTGGAAACATAGCGTTGCATATTATCGCAAAAATGAAAGAATATGAAGGAGAGATCACGGGCTTTATCGATTCATATAAGAAGGGAGAATATGAAGGATATCCGATCGTTCTATTAGAGGATGTGGAGAAAGACAGCAATGTGGTCATCTCTGTGCTCAATACGAACAGCATATTGGAAATATACCAAAAATTAAGACAGGCAGGAATCTCTAATATTTACTGGTTCTATGATGCAACCCAAAAAGATATAAAGTATGATAATGCTGGATTTCTTGGAAAGGAATGTCTTAATCTGAGCGGTTGGGGAGATGTTGTGATGCCTCATATTGAACTGCACATTTCAGATAAGTGCAATTTGAATTGCAAAGGATGTACACATTTTTCCCCATTGTTTGAAGATGTAGGAGCAGTGTTGGAAAAAAAGATGGCGGACATAAGACAGCTGAAAAAAATGTTTTCAGATATATTCAGAATCGATATCTTGGGCGGCGAACCATTGCTTAATCCGCAATTAAAGGAATATGTTGTAGAACTCCGAAGAGAGCTTCCGAATACATTTATTCAAATATATACAAATGGATTACTGATTCCGAAACTGGGAAAGGATGTACTGCAGGCGATCCACGACTATAATATTGGAGTGTCGGTATCGGAGTATTATCCAACACATCAGATGATCGATAGGATTACGAAGTGCCTGAACCAATATGGTATAAGATACAGAATTGCGGAATACGATGGGAAGCAGCTGTTCAACAAGCCGATATCAATAAGTGAAAACAGTAAATATCCTAAAAAATGTATTTCGAACGGCTGTATAACAATCAATGATGGACTTATCGCACGATGCCCGACCCTGATGTATATTAGCAGGTTTAATGAATATTTTGATCAGAAGCTGCCTACGGATGGCATTTATCGGATCAGTGATTATAACAATGGGAAAGAACTGTTAGATGATATGAAGAGGGAAGTCCCTTTATGCAAGCATTGTATCGAGTGTGACATGGAATGGTCCGTATGCGGATCACAAAAACAAATGAAAGATTTTGCTGTAGAAGATTAGGTGAAAAATGCAGAAAATATTTATATTTGGAAGAGGTCAATATTTTAGAGAGAAATATATAACGTTTAAAACAAAATATAATATTTGCGGATTTATAGATAATGCGGTCGGGAGCGAGGAAGAGGACGGATTTTTACATATTCCTGTCTATAATCCGTTAAGGTTAAAGGAGCTTCCGCAATATGACATATATTGTGTTTCAGCTGATTTTATATCGATGTGGCGTCAGCTAAAAAGCCTGGGGATCAGTGAGCATCGGATAAAATTTGGGGCAATGATAGAACCGATGCAGGAGGGGATAGAAAAAGCGGCATTTTCCAATGGGGAAATATTATCCGCAAAAAATGGAAAGCTGTTATATTCATCACAGAAATATAAAAATGTGAGTATATCTTCGATGGAGGATATCAAGGAAATTGTCAGGGAATCTGTAAAAAATAAAAATCATGATATCGCAAAAATACAGGCGCTGTCGACAAAGCCGGTCAGTAAAGTATTTGGAAGCGAAAGAGGAAAAGCAGTAGACCGCTATTATATAGAAAAATTCTTGAGCAGCAAATCGAATGTAATACGTGGAACAGTGCTGGAAATTGCAAATGACCAATATACTAAAAAATTCGGCGGAAATAATGTCGAAAGATCGATCGTAAGCCATGTGAAAGGCTGGGGGAAGAATAGTATACTATGCAATTTTGAGACAGGTGATGGAGTGATTGAAAATTCGGTGGATTGTGTCATATGTACACAGACATTGCAGTATATTTTTGATCTTCGCAGCGCAATAAAAAATATATATAAAATGTTAAAAGCCGGGGGGACTGCATTGATCACAGTCCCTGGGATCAAACCCTTATGTGAATATGATAATGATAATTGGGGAGAATATTGGAGCTTTACACCTAAATCCATAGAGAAATTATGCAGGACCGTCTGTGACGGGGAACATTTTGAGCTGGAACAATTTGGCAATGTAAAAACGGCGACAGCGTATCTATATGGATTATGCGTTGAGGATATGCAGGAAGAAGATTTTACAGAAAAGGATTTACAATATCCTTTTATCATATGTGCTAAAATTAGTAAGGAATGAGGCGACACTGGGAATGCCGAAGGTAAGTATATTGATGCCGGCTTATAATGCTGAGAGATACATAGGAACAGCTATTGAAAGCGTGCTTTCCCAGTCATACGATGACTGGGAACTGATAATAGTTGACGATGCGTCTGATGATAATACAGGAGCTATTTGTGAGCGGTATGCATCAAAAGATAAGCGGATAAAGACTTTACGTCATACGGAAAACAAGGGGATCTCCATTGGGAAAAATGAAGCGTTAAGGCATGCTTCAGGAGACTATATTGCTTTTTGTGATGATGACGATATTATGGCATCTAAGACATTAGAAGATAATTTATATTTAGTAGAAGAAAATAATGCGCAAATTGCAAGATGGTCATATAAAACTGTTAAAATTAGCAGTGAAAATGTTGTGATAGGCGAGATACCAAGAATATGCAGAAACAATATATACCATAATCGGGAGGAAATTTTCCGCGATTATGAAAATGTACATGAGGTGTTAAGCTGCGACTGGACAGGATTGTACGATAGAAAATTTTTAAACAGGCATAATATAAAATTTAATGAAAAATACAGGTATGGAGGAGAAGATACGGAATTTAATATTTTAACATTGCAATATGTTGAAAGAATGGTCATGAGTTCCGAAATATATTATGCATGGCATTTAAGGAAAAATCACAGTACAACGGCAAAAAGAAACATTAATTTTTGTTATAGCATGATAGAGGTGGCAAAAAAAGAACATGATCTGCTGGAAAAAAACTGTGAGGATTTTGAGAAATTATGGGCGTCATACGGATCATTCTATAAAAATCTAATATTAGATTATGCGGAAAAATTACCGGAAAGTGACAGAACAATTATAGAACAGATCATGAGAAAAAACGGCTGGTGATCGCTGTATTCAGCAGGCGCACAGACCTGCGGAACAGCTGTTCCAAATATTACATGGCAGGTCATCAACCGGAAAAAAGACAGAATAAAGAAGGGAAATACAACATGCAGTTTGAATTAACAGCCTCGATGATGTGCGCGGATTACGGGAATCTTGCGCAGGAAGTAAAATCCCTGGAAGAAAGCGGGATCGATTCTTTCCATATCGATATTATGGATGGAAGGTATGTCTCCAATTTTGCCATGTCGTTAAACGATATGCGCTATATTGCTGGAGCGACAGAAAAGCCGCTGGATGTGCATCTGATGATCGAACATCCAAACAATCTGATTCATTTATTTTTAAAAAATTTAAGAAAAGGTGACACGGTGTATATCCACCCGGAGGCAGAGTATCATCCGTCAACCACATTACAGAAGATCATTGACGCAGGGATGGTACCGGGGATTGCGATCAATCCGGGGACATCGGTGGAGACGGTGCTTGAAATGCTCCGGATTGTCAAAAAGGTACTTGTAATGTCGGTCAATCCCGGAAATGCCGGGCAGATGTATCTGCCTTATGTGGGGAAAAAGATCACGAAGCTCCTGGCATTAAAGGAAGACATGGATTTTGAAATGTACTGGGACGGCGCGTGCAGTGCCGAGCGTATCCTGGAATTTGCTCCAAAGGGCATGAAAGGGTTTGTACTTGGAACAACGCTGCTGTTTGGGAAGGACAGGCCTTACGGGGAAATCCTGAAGGATATCAGGAATTTGAGGCTATGAACACAGCACTGATCTTATCCGGCGGAGTCGGCAGCAGGCTCGGCGGGGATATGCCAAAGCAGTATATAGAAGTGGGAGGACGGATCCTTCTGTCGTATTGTCTGGAGCGGCTGTCGCGGCATCCGTTGGTGGACGCGGTCCAGATCGTGGCGCAGGAAGAATGGCAGGGGACGATCCGCAGCTGTCTGAAGCGGTATGATATAAATAAAAAATTCAGGGGCTTTTCAAATCCGGGGGAAAACCGCCAGCTCTCCATTTACAATGGCCTTCGGGACATTTTAACCTATGCGGCGGGGACGGATGATACCGTGCTGGTCCATGATGGGGCGCGTCCGTGCTTGCCAGGGGCATTGATCACGGAATGCGTCAATGCTCTGGAGAGACATGACGGAGTGATTCCGGTCCTTCCGATGAAGGATACCGTTTATGTAAGCAGTGACGGAAAACATGTGTCATCCCTGCTAAACAGGGGGGAGATTTTTGCCGGACAGGCGCCGGAGCTGTTTGTACTGGGGAAATACTATGAGGCCAATGAGCGGCTTCTCCCCCACAGGATTTTCCAGATCAACGGTTCAACGGAGGCGGCGGTCCTTGGTGGGATGGACATTGTGATGATACCGGGTGATGAGGGAAATTATAAAATTACGACCAGGGCAGACCTGGAACGTTTCAGGGAATTTATTTCGCAAAAAGAGGATACGATGGGAGAAATTTCAAAATGAAGGCATGGGTGCTTGAAGATATCGGGAAGATCCAATATAAAGAGGTGTCAAAGCCACTGCCCGGGGAGCATGAGGTTTTAGTGGAAGTGAAGGCGGCGGGAATCTGCGGCTCGGACATTCCACGGATCTATCAGACCGGCGCGCACCGGATGCCGCTGATCCCGGGACATGAATTTGCGGGCCGGGTAGTGCAGACCGGCGAAAATACGGATGCAAAATGGCAGAATAAACGAGTCGGCATTTTTCCGTTAATTCCCTGCCGCAGCTGTATCGCATGCAGGAAAGGACAGTATGAGCTATGCAGAAATTACAGCTACCTTGGTTCCAGACAGGATGGGGGATTTGCGGAGTATGTGGCAGTGCCGGAGAGCAATCTGATCGAACTGCCGGAAACTGTTTCATATGAGGAGGCAGCGATGCTGGAACCAATGGCAGTGGCATGCCACGCACTGCGGCGTGTGGGTGCATCATACCAGGATACGGTTGCCGTGTGCGGACTGGGGACGATCGGAATGCTGATCGTCATGCTTTTATTGGAACGGAATGTGAAGGATCTCCTTGTAATTGGAAACAAGGAATTCCAAAAACAAATGATTTTAAAGCTTGGCATCAAAGAAGAACAGTTTTGTGACATCAGGTCGGAAAATGTGGATGCATGGCTGGATAAAAAGACCGGAGGAACCGGGGTAGATGTTTTTTTTGAATGTGTTGGTAAAAATGAAACCTTTTCACTGGCAATTGAGCATGGGGCGCCGGGCGGAAAGGTTTGTCTGGTTGGAAACCCATATTCGGACATGCTGCTTGATAAGCAGGTTTACTGGAAGATTTTAAGAAATCAGCTGACTGTAACTGGAACATGGAATTCTTCTTTTACAAGGGAAGTGACAGATGACTGGCATATGGCAGTGTATCTGCTAAAAGAAAAAAAGATTGTTCCTTCACAGCTTATTTCCCATCGGTATAAGCTGGAAGGATTAGACCGGGGATTTAAGATCATGGGGAACAGATCAGAGGATCATATGAAGATCATGGCGGTTACGTAACAGCAGCTAACAGGAAAATGAATGGTATACAAGAGGCAGGGCAGATGAAAGAAATTTCAATGGATTTTTTCAGAGATGAAGTGAGAAACGGATTTTTTATTCCCACAGTGATAAAACAGGCATGGGCGGCGCAGTTACAGGTGTTGGATGTGATCGATACCATCTGCAGAAAGCATGGCATCACGTATTTTGCAGACTGGGGAACGATCCTTGGAACTGTGCGCCACGGCGGATATGTGCCGTGGGATGATGATCTGGATATCTGCATGAAACGGGAGGATTACGTCCGGTTTAAAGAAGTGGCCAGGACAGAACTGCCGGAACATTTTTGCATTCATGATTATGAACATAAGGAAGACCACTGGGAGTTTTTAGCCCGTGTTGTTAATCATGAACATATATGCTATGATCTGGATCATCTGAAAGAGTTTCATAATTTCCCGTATCTGACAGCAATTGATATTTTTGTGCTGGATTATCTGTATAAAGATGAGCAGAAGGAAAAGCAGCGATGTGAGGAAGTGAAATACATTATCGCATTTGCGGACATGATTGTTGGGGGAAATGTTACACCGGCAGTCAAGGAGAAAAATTTAAAAAAGCTGGAACAAAAATATCATAAGAATTTTAACAGGAGACTGGATGCTCGTCATATGGGGATCGAATTGTACCGTCTGGCAGAGGAACAGATGGCCCGTGTGCCGCAAGAGCAGTCTGACAGGATGGCGCAGATATTCCCATGGGGGCTGTTGGGAAAACGTGGAGAGGATAAAAAATATTACGGGAAATTTGTAAGACTTCCATTTGAAAATACGACGATGCCGGTGCCTGCCGACTATCACGAAATTTTGAGCCATAAATATTATGATTATTTTAAGATCCATAAAGTGTGGGGGGGACATGATTATCCGTATTTTGAAGCACAGCGCAAAAGTTTGCAGGCGGTTGCTGATTTTAAACTGCCGGAATTTACATTTGACAGGGCAATGCTGCGCCAGAATATTAGTCTGACAAAAAGTGACCACACGATGCAGAACACCGCTGCCGATGCGCTGCAGACGATCCAGGAATTGCATAATGCATTTATTGAGGGAATGCAGGGGAAAGCAGGCAGCGGATTAGTGGCAGATGATATAGAGCATATGCTTAATATACTGGCACAGTGCCAGGACATTGTGATCGATCTGGGCAATTATATTGAGCAGATGAAAGGAGAACATCATCCGTCAGCAAAGAAATGTGTTGTGGTATTGGAAGCGTATTGTGAAAAGCTTTTTCATGTATATAACGCACTGTCCGGTGGAGCAGAGAACAAAAACTTATGTGAAGAATTGAAGCAGGCATTTGTTCAGATGAAACAGACGGTTGAAAAGGAGATCATCCATAAAAAACTGGTTGCCTTTTTACCGGATGATCCTAAACGGTGGAAAGAAATGCAGAAGATGTATGACCATTATAAACAGCAGGAAAATACAGAGGTCTGCGTGACACCGCTGCCATTGTTTACGAAAGATCCATATGGAGAGATCACGGCACAGAAAGAGGGAAATGACAGAAATGATAAGAGAGAGGAATATCCGGATCATTTAAATGTTATACCATGGACGGCTATCCAGATGCAGTTTTATGAATTTGCGGCCATTGTGATCCAGAATCCATATGATGGGGAGAATCCATATCTGACGATTCCACCGGCATATTACGCAAAACGGCTTCAACAGTACACAAACTGCCTTATCTATATGATGCCCCAGGGGGTTAATGACTTTACGGAAGATGATATTACAGATGTATATGGGTTGAAGTACAGCCTGACTATGCCGGGGGCCATGTATGCTGACAAGATTTTAATAGAGTCTTCTGCTATGAAGGAGCTGTTTGCAGATCACCTGACTACATTTGCAGGTGAAGATACAAGAGCAGTCTGGAATGAAAAAATAGAGCCGGTCTGCGCATTTTTGGGTGTGGAAAATTGTCAGGAAACTCCAGAGAACAGAAGCGGGCAGAAAAAAACACTTCTTTATTGCATTGGTGAAAATGAATTTTTTGAGAATACGGCTGCTGCACTTGATAAAGTGAAAGAACGGCTTGAGGTCATGGCGCAGTATCCGGATCGTCTGAAAGTGGCAGTATGCCTGTACCCATATGATATTGCAATGTGGGAGATCATTTCTGCGGCAGAAAAGGGTGAAGTGATCCAGGTATTAAAAAAATATTGTCATAGTAAGCATATAGAATTTTTGGAAACAGCTGATATCCATATGGATGATATGACTGCCTATTATGGCAGCCCGTCCCCGCTTATCTGCCGGTTCGTAGAACAACATAAACCGGCGATGGTGTCTGAATGTGGCTGTGACGTTACACAATGAAAATGAACTGCCCGTGTCCAGTAACTATAGTGTAAGCATATGCTAAATCCCGCAGTTATATCAGATATGCATGAATTGCATAGTATATGAAACAGATTTTCATTGATTTTCAGAAATAATGAGACTATAATGAGCATTAAATTAGTTACAGCGGTCAAAAATAGTAAGGCATTTTAGGTTTTAGACAGAAAGATTCCGAGAAAATCTGAGTAAAAGAAACGGAGGATATAAGATCATGGAAAAGAAAAATCTTGACTGGGCAAATATTGGTTTTGCATATATGCCAACTGATATGCGTTATGTATCAAATTATAAAGATGGAGCATGGGACGAGGGAACTCTGACCGCTGATTCCAATGTTACGATTAATGAGTGTGCAGGTATCTTACAGTACTGCCAGGAATGCTTCGAGGGCTTAAAGGCCTATACAACAGAAGATGGAAGCATCGTTACCTTCCGTCCTGATATGAATGCAGAACGTATGATGACTTCTGCCGAGAGACTGGAAATGCCAGTATTCCCTAAGGAAAAATTCTTAGATGCATTGGATCAGGTTGTTAAGGCAAATGCAGCGTGGGTTCCGCCTTACGGAAGCGGCGCAACCTTATACATCCGTCCATATATGTTTGCTTCAGGTCCCGTTATCGGTGTTAAGCCATCCCATGAATATCAGTTCAGAATGTTTGTTACACCAGTTGGACCATACTTCAAGGGCGGCGCTAAGCCGATCACTATCTGTGTCAGCGACTTTGACCGTGCAGCACCTCACGGAACAGGCCATGTAAAAGCTGGTCTGAACTACGCAATGAGCCTTCATGCACATGAAGTAGCGCATGCAAATGGATTTGATGAGAACATGTTCCTGGATCCGGCAACCAGAACTTATGTAGAGGAGACCGGCGGTGCAAACTTCCTGTTTGTAACAAAGGATGGCGAGGTTGTTACTCCTAAGTCTGATTCTATCCTTCCTTCTATTACAAGACGTTCTCTGGTATATGTTGCAGAGCATTATCTTGGTTTAAAGGTTACCCAGAGACCGGTTAAGCTGTCTGAGTTAGGTGACTTCGCTGAGTGCGGACTTTGCGGTACTGCAGCAGTTATCTCCCCTGTTGGCAAGGTAGTAGACCACGGCAAAGAAATCTGTTTCCCAAGCGGCATGGACGAAATGGGACCAGTGATCAAGAAGCTGTATGATACTTTAACCGGTATCCAGATGGGACGTATTGAAGCTCCGGAAGGCTGGATCAGAAAGATCTGCTGATAGATATTAAACAGACAGACATAGATATCATATCTCCCGGATATATTGTTGTAACAGTATATCCGGGAGATATTTTGTGAAAGAAGTAAAGGATTTATTATGTAAAGTCTGCATCTGGATGACAGTATTTTCCCTGCTCTTATCCGGCTGCAGCATTCTGGACAAAAAAGAGGAGAAAGTACGTGATCTGGAGATCATGCCTGTTTCGGACAGTGAACTTCCACAGGAATTACAGACGCTGATCGCCCAGAAAACATCAGCTCCCTTTAAAATGACTTATTCTACAGATGAAAATCTGTACATAGCTGTTGGATATGGGCCACAGGAAGGCGGCGGATACAGCATCAGTGTTAATGAACTGTATCTGACGGGGAATTCCATTGTTATTGATACAGAGTTAAAAGGACCGGAAACCGGAGAAAATACAGGAACAGAAAGCTCCAGTCCGTATATTGTGGTAAAAACAGAACTTTTGGAACTGCCGGTTGTGTTCCGGTAAAAATGTTACAGTTCAGCCATGACATCTTCTTGTTTTCATATTCATGAAAACAAGAAGCACGGCGGGTTCACCATATGCTGATTTGGATGAAAAAGTGCTTATGCAAGCAAGCTTGCAACACACTTTCTCATTCAAACCAGCGCATGGCTGAACTGTAACGTAAAAATGCAGAAATTGGTGTGAACACTCTTTTCTGGAAATTGTTCATATGCTATACTGGTACATCATTTTCAGAAGGGAGCAGTATTATGATATTTAAAGATATTTGGCTGGACATTAAGGCAGTACAGGAACGGGATCCGGCGGCCAGAAGCGCTCTGGAAGTTTTGCTTTTGTATCAGGGGATCCATGCACTGATCTGGCACCGGTTTGCACACTGGTTTTATAAGCATAAGATGTTTTTTATAGCCAGACTGATCTCACAGATCGCCAGATTTTTCACCCTGATCGAGATCCATCCGGGAGCACAGTTAGGCCATGGCATTCTTATTGATCATGGTTCGGGTGTAGTCATTGGTGAAACAGCGGTGGTTGGCGATAACTGTACCATTTATCAGGGTGTCACTCTGGGCGGTGTAGGAACCCAGAAGGGCAAGCGTCATCCTACTCTTGGAAACAACGTAATGGTTGGTGCCGGAGCCAAGATATTAGGTGCATTTGAAGTAGGTGACAACTGTTCCATTGCTGCCAACGCAGTGCTTTTAAAGCCGCTGGAAGACAATGTAACAGCTGTTGGTATCCCGGCAAGACCGGTTAAAAAGGACGGAGTGACCATTCCAAGACGGAAAGAGACTATGACTTTGGAAGAATATGAGCAGATGAAAGAGCGCATGTCCCAGATGGAAGAAGAAATCCGTCAGTTAAAGGAAAAACTGGAGAAACAGTAAAAGGTTCAGGAAATATATTTAAGTATAAAACACCTGTTGTCCGCATAGACTTTCGTAAAAGACTATGAGAACGGCAGGTGTTTTTTATGGAATTAATAAAGAAACAGATACATATGAATCAGTGGAAAGGAAATGCAGTGACCCAGATCACTCTGGATGAAGATTTTATCGTTCCGGACACATTAGAGGATATGGATCAGGTTATTTTAGATAATGCAAGGATCCTTGGGGAAAATGGGAGGATCCAGGATGAGAAAATGACCATAAAAGGAAAAATGGAATTTGCGGTCCTTTACAGGAAGGAAAATGGCGGTCTGGAGACTTTAGGAGGCAATATCCCTTTTGAAGAAATGGTAAATGTACCCGGTCTTAAGGAGGGGGATGATGTAACAACAAGCTGGATCCTGGAGGATATGAAGGCAGAAATGATCAATTCCAGGAAGCTGGGAGTCCAGGCAGTTATTACAGTGGAGATACGGGCAGAAGGAGAGGAAAATGCATATGCAGCTTCTGATGTGAAAATGTCCGGGACAGAAGGTGGCATGATACCGGAAAAAGATGTGCCGGAAGTAAGGACCGGGATCATCTCACCGGTGGTGCTGGCATTACACAGGAAAGATACCTACCGTATCCGGGAGAATACAGCTGTTACAGGAGGAAGACCGGATATTGCCAGGCTTTTATGGAAGGAGATCCATATTGGAAATCAGACGGTAAAGCCTTTAGAGGGACGTTTGTATCTGGAAGGCCAGTTAAATGTATTTGTTATTTATGAAACAGAGGAAGAAAACATGCCGGTACAGTGGATGGAAGAAGTGCTGCCATTTTCCGGGGATATAGAGATCTCCCAGGCCCATGAAGGCCAGATCCCACAGGTATCTGTGAGGCTGTCTCACGGGGAAATAGAAGTAAAGCCGGATGCAGAGGGACAGATGCGGGAGCTGGACGTGGATGTGGTACTGGAACTGGATATCAGGTTATACGAAGAAAAAGAGGAAACCCTGATCCGGGATATGTATTCCAACAGCAGTAAGTTGATCCCGGAGACAAAAAAACTTCAATACGAGCGGTTGATCGCCAAAAATGTATGTAAACCCCGGATCGTGGAGAAAATACATCTGGGGCAGTCAGAACGCATTTTACAGATCTGCCATACCCAGGGAAGCATTCAGCTGGATGAGGCAGAGCCTCAGGAAAACAGTCTGCTGATAGAGGGGGTATTAGATGTGACCATTCTTTATCTTACCAGTGATGATAAAGCACCGGTCCGGTCTGTTTCCCGCCAGATCCCCTTTAAATGCAGTGCCCAGGCATCTGGTATTACAAAAAACAGTGTGTATCAGCTGGATACAGCCTTAGAGCAGCTGGCAGCGCTTATGACCGGGAATGATACAGTGGAGATCAGGGCGTCTGCAGTCCTTGATTTCATGATATTAGAGCCTGTAACGGAAACTGTGATCACAGGAGTAAAAGAAGAACCGCTGGATCTAAAGGCACTGCAGGCACTTCCCGGCATAGCCGGATACATTGTACAGGAAGGTGACTCACTGTGGGATATTGCAAAAAAATTCCATACCACTATGGGAAATATCATTACCACCAATGAACTTCCGGGAGAGCAGATCAAGGCGGGCCAGAGACTGCTTCTGGTAAAAGAGGTGGGAGTGTAGAAGGACCTTCTGAAGTTATGAAGAAAAAAAGTAATGTAAGATAAATGAAATATGTGCTATCATAGTATCTGCAAACGAAAAAAGAAATGAGGTACGAAATGAATTTGAATTTTAAGCCTGTAGAGGCTGAAGATATGTCCAGGCTGCGCCCTTTTTATGGTCTCAGGCCCAATAGGACCTGTGACAGCGTATTCCTGGACTCTTTTTTATGGAAAGATTACTATAAGGTAAAATGTGCGGTCAGCGAAGATCGGGCTGCTTTATGGCTTATGGAAAAAGACGGCATTCTTTCAAGTGCCATGCCGCTTTGCAAAGAGGAAGATCTTCCGCATTTCTTCTATCAGATGGTAGATTATTTTGACAATGTACTCCATAAACCTTTCTATATTTCTCTGGCTGACGCAGAAGCTGTAGAATATCTGGATCTGGATCCGGAAAAGTTTGAAGTAACAGAATTAGATGACTTAAAAGATTATCTTTACGATGGAAATGCCATGCGTACACTGGCAGGAAAGAAGCTCCACAAGAAGAAAAACCGTTTAAACGGCTTCTTAAAAACCTACGAAGGCAGATATGAATACCGCAGGATCTGCTGTTCTGACCGTCAGGAAGTGTGGCAGTTTATGGAAAAATGGAGACAGCAGAAAGTAGAGTCTTATGAAAATGAGATTTCCCTGGATTACGAAGTAGCCGGTATCCATGATATTTTAAAAAACTGCTCTGCCTTTAATGTGCCAATGGCCGGTGTTTATATTGACGGGGAATTAAAGGCATTTACAGTGGGAAGCTTAAATGAGCGGGAAAATATGGCAGTGATCCATATTGAAAAGGCGGATCCTGAGATTAATGGCCTGTATCAGTTTATCAACCAGCAGTTCTTAGTCCATGAATTTCCAGATGTGGCGTTAGTAAACAGAGAAGATGATGTAGGCATGCCAGGACTGCGCAAAGCGAAGATGAGCTATTATCCGGTGGATTTTGCAAGAAAATACTCCGTTAAGAAGAAATATTGAGTTTACAGAAATTAAGATAAATTCGTTACAGTTCAGCCATTACATCTTCTTGTTTCCATATTCATGAAAACAAGAAGCTTGGTGGTTCCACCATATGCTGATTTGGAAGAAAAAGTGCTTATGCAAGCAAGCTTGCAACACACTTTCTCATTCAAACCAGCGCATGGCTGAACTGTAACATAAATTCCATTCAATAAGGCCGCTGTACTGGGCAGAAAGAGGTGGATGTGGTACGATATTTAGATAAAAGTGAATACGGAAAATGCAGACCCTTATGGGAAGAAGCATTTCCGGAAGATTCAAAAAGCTTTGCAGATTATTATTTTTCTGAAAAACTCCCAGGCAGTAAAGTGCTTGCCATAGAAGGAGAGGAAGGGAAGCTTCTGACCATGGCTCATTTAAATCCATATATGATCTCTGTAAATGGAAAAAAATGGGAACTGCCTTATATTGTAGGCGTGGCCACGGCTGCAGACCAGCGTCATAAAGGCTATATGCGCCAGGTTCTTTATAAAATGCTTCGGGATTTAAATCAGGAGAAAAAGCCTTTCTGTTTCCTGATGCCTGCCGCAGAGGCGATCTACCGCCCTTTCCAGTTTGCCTTTATCTATGACCAGCCGGTGTGGAAACCAGAGGACGAACCGGAAAAAGATCTGGAAAAGTGCCCTGTGGATCTGGCAAAAAAGGCAGAAACAGCAGCTCACTGGATGAATGATTGGCTTGAGAAGCATTATGAAGTTTATGCAGTAAGAGATAAGGCTTATATGGAGCTTCTTAAAAAAGAGCTGGAAAGCGAAGCAGGAGAAGTGACCGGCTGGTATGAAAAAGACGGAAAGCTTCATGCATTGGAAGCCTGGTGGGGACTTGGAAACAGGGAAGAACGGTTTTATTACACCTTATCTGAAATCGAACCGTCAGATATGCACCCGGCGATCATGGCCCGGATCACAGATATAAAAGCACTGTTGGAGGTCATCGGTTTAAATGATGACGCGCCAGAAGACAGATTTCAGGCGGTTCTTTCCATAAAGGATCCCATTATACCGGAAAATGAAGGCCGCTGGCTGTGGAAACTGGGAAAAAATGGAGGTACACTGGAGCGGATGATTGGACTGGGGTTGCAGACAGAAGCAGAAGGCAGCGAACAGGCGATTTTGTCTTCAAGTGAGGTGTTGGAGATCAACATTGATGAGCTTGCACAGTGGATCTTTGGGTACAGGCCCTTAGAAGAGATATCAGGTGTTGCACCACCGTTCTGGACAGAGTATGTGAGGACGCTGCGAGGAGTATTTCTGGATGAAGTAGTGTAAATTTCTCGCAAAATCAAGTACAAAAATACATTTTATAGGAGGAAACGCATATGGATGAAAAATGTCAGCAGTTAAAAGACTGGATCAATGAAAGCGACAACATTGTATTCTTTGGCGGAGCTGGTGTCTCCACGGAAAGCGGCATACCGGATTTTCGCAGTGTAGACGGGCTGTATAACCAGAAATATAAATATCCGCCAGAACGGATCATCAGCCACAGCTTTTACATACAGAATCCGGAAGAATTTTACCGCTTCTATAAAGACCGCATGCTGTTTCCTGATGCAAAACCGAATGCAGCCCATAAAGCCCTTGCAAAACTGGAACAGGAAGGAAAATTAAAGGCTGTGATTACCCAGAACATTGACGGTCTTCACCAGATGGCAGGAAGCAAAGAAGTGCTGGAGCTTCATGGTTCTGTACACAGAAATTACTGCACCCGCTGCGGCCAGTTTTATGATCTGGACTATGTAAGAAACAGTGAAGGCATTCCCACCTGCTCTTGTGGCGGCCGCATCAAACCGGATGTAGTCCTTTATGAAGAAGGACTGGATGACCGTACGATCCGGAAATCTATTGACCATATCCGCAATGCAGATATGCTGATCATTGGCGGCACTTCCCTTGTAGTTTATCCGGCAGCAGGTCTTATTGACTATTACAGAGGCAGTAAACTGGTTCTGATCAATAAAAGCGTAACTTCCAGAGATTCCCAGGCAGATCTGGTGATCTCTGACAGCATCGGAAAGGTGCTGGGAGCAGTTGTGGAATAATAGATATTTTGGTACAGACAGGAGAAAAAGAATATGCCTGAAGAACGTTTAAACTATGAAGTAGGAGATATCGTAAAATTAAAAAAGCCCCACCCGTGTGGAAGCAGTGAGTGGGAGATCTTAAGAGTAGGAGCGGATTTTCGCTTAAAATGCACCGGCTGCGGGCACCAGATCATGGTAGCCCGCAGACTGGTGGAGAAGAATACAAAAGGGTTAAAGAAAAAAGATGGGATCATCGGTTGATATAGCGCCATAAAGTGGTACGGCTGATCCCCAGCTTCTTTGCTGCAGCTGTCTGGTTTCCATTGCAGCTGTTTAAAATATGCTGGACAATGTCCTGATTGATGCGGTCAAGAGGCTGTTCTAAGTTTAGGGAAAAGTCTTCTTTTTCAGGAAGCGCTTTGGAATGTGTTATCATATGCGCTTCATGGTCATCCGGGAAAAAGGCGGACTCTTCTTTTAATATTTTTTCAATTGTATCACGGGATATATAGGCAGTGCTGGTTTCCAGTACTGCTTTTTTTAATATACGTTTAAACTGGGTGCGGTTACATGGATAGTCATATTCTATAAGAAGCTTTGCGGCCCCGTCTTCCAGTCCTACCACCTGGCGGCCCAGATTCTGGTTCAATGTATCAATATAAAGGGCGGCTGAAGGAACAATGTCATTTTTCTGCTCCCGTAAAGGCTTGATAGGAAGAGGCACACACCCCAGCATATTGGTATACTCCAATGCAGCATGGGGCATATGACCGTCCTTTGCCTGGGTACAGGAAAAGATCAGACGGTTGCGGATGTGCAGGTTGGTGTCCAGTATGATGGATAACAGCTGTTTCTGCCGCTGATGGGACAAAACGCCCAGATTGGAGATGTAAATGGTATTTCCGTTGTCTGTAAAAGGAGAGTTGTAATGATTGATCAGGAAATTCCAGGTTTTATCATTTAACATGGAACAGTTTACAACGTAAAGCGGTTCATCATTAAACTGGCTCTTTGCATAGTGGAGATAAGCTACACGATCTTTGCCTGTACCGATCTCTCCGGTGATCATAAGAGGGACTGAAGAAGAACCTGACTGATCCATGGCAGCGGCAGCACTGCGGGATAGTTCTGTATTGCTGTAAAAGCTTTCAATAAAGCTTTGTAATGCCTGTTCTTTATCCATAATGGTAATGCCGTATTTAGAGTGGCTTAAAGGAATCTTGGATAACATGATGCGGAAGATGATATAAGGGAAATCCCCTTCCTCAGCCAGGCTGGAGCGGACGGAATACAGCTGGTTTCCCAGTGTGATAAAGAAAGAACGCCTGGAGGAAGTGCGGCATTTTCCAAGCTCTTTTTGCAGGCTCTGGATAAATTCCTCCTCTTTTTCATCATTGACTGTGGAATAATGGCAACGGCCTTCCAGATCCAGGATCAGATACTGGTTGGAGCTGCTGCGGATCAGGGACTGCATCATGGCATTGGAATTGCACAGCTTCTGGTACTGCTGCCAGGTGCCAATAGCATTTTCAATGGCCTGTTTTACACTTTCTGCACTGGAAGTAAGAAGGATAGGTGTAAGTCCGATCATTTTTGCATGGTCATAAGGGATCATATCGCAGACTACAGTTTTATAGCCCTGTTCCTTCATACGGTCCAGAAGATCGCCGGAGCCTTTCCAGTTATCTACGGAGAAGGAGAAAATATCTACATGGATCTGGAGAAGATCGCAGAGGTTTTTTGCGATGACAGTCAGGGACTGGAAGCCTAAAAGGGCAAATTTGGTCCCGGTATTCTGGGCCATTTTAATACAGCGCAGTACATCATAATAGCCAATACCAATATCGATGACCGGGATATGCACAGACTGGGAGATCATCTTGGCTGTGTTTGCACGGGAGATGATAACGTCATAATGTTCGCTGTAGCGTTTTGCAAGGGCAAGTCCCTGTTCCATGCTTCCTGCATAGGCGGTAAACTCGATCTCAGGGTACTGCAGGGCACATTGTTTCATAAGAGTGGCAAGTCCTTTATAGGGGGCAATTCCCAGTATACGGATTTTTTTTATCATTTAGGGCACCTCACATTTATAAATGTTACAAATTTAAACATATTATACAACAAATTCATTGAAATAGAAAGACAAAACCGTGTAGAATATAAAACGAACGAGAAATAAATCTAAAAAAAATATGAACTCTCACAAAAGTGTTTCAAAAATGAACAATTAGAAAGGCGGTGAAATGGTTGGAAGAAAGATACCTGATCATTGCAGATGATTTTACCGGAGCTAATGATACCGGCGTCCAGCTGCGCAGAAGAGGTTTTCCAACAGAAGTGCTGTTTTGCGGAAAGCCGATGGGTGCAGACAGATCTATTGTCATTGATACAGAGTCCAGAACGGTTCATCCTGATCATGCATATGAGATAGTGTCCCATGCACTGGAAGATGTGGATTTTGGCAGCTTCCGCTATGTGATCAAAAAAGTTGATTCCACCATGAGAGGAAATATTGCAGCAGAAATCAAGGCAGTAGATGAACATTTCAAACCGGAATTAATGATCTTTGCACCGGCTCTTCCGGATTTAAAGAGAACGACTGTAGACGGGGTGCAGTGTTTAAACGGCGTAGAGATCTGCCGCACGGAGCTTGCCAGCGACCCTAAGAATCCGGTAGTAGAAGATGATCTGGTAAGGATGCTGGGAAGATATTATGAAGAAAAGGTCATTTTAAAAAGACTTCCGGATGTGAGAAGCGATGATCTTGATTTTACAGAAGGCCGCATTTATGTATGCGATGCAGATTGCAATGATGATTTAAAGAAAGTTTTAAAGGCAGTTGCAAAAACAGGAAAAAAGGTGCTTTATATCGGTACAGCAGGACTGGCTGATAATCTGATGGAACTGGAACGGCCGTCTCTTCCGGCGATGGGAGTGGTTGCAAGTGTAAGCACTGTGACTAACCGGCAGATGAAATACTGCGAAGAAGCCGGGATTAAAATGGTAAAGCTTCCTATGCATGATATTCTGTCCGGAAAAGAGGATACAGAGTCTTATCTGAAAGAAGTGGTAGATTCTTTAAAGGCAGGTAAAGATACCATTCTTCTTACCAATACAGCCTATGACAGAAGCGAACTGGAGCTTTCCTTTGAAGCTGGTGAGGCGTTAGGACTTGGCCCTGTAGAGACTGGTGATAAGGTACGTTCCATAGTTGGCCGTCTGGCAATGGAGATCCTGGAACAGGTAAAGGTTTCCGGTGTATTCCTTACAGGTGGTGATACAGCCCTTGGAATGCTGATGAACATCGAAGCAGACGGTTCCCAGATCCTTTCTGAGATCCGCGTAGGTATCCCATTAGTGCAGGTAAAGGGCGGAAAGTACGAAGGAATGAAGCTGGTAACAAAGGCAGGCGCTTTTGGAGCTGATGATGCAGCTGCATTTGCATTGCGCAAGATCAAAGAAGCATAAAATGATCAAATCATGACCCTTATATAACATGATGTTGGGGTCAAAAGGTATTTTGACCCCTCTGATACCGAATTGCTACGTGCTTTGCACTCCCGCAATTCTAAAAACATTCGTAATCCGCTCATTTTTCTTCAAAAAATGGCTTCTTACTCATGTTTTTGGCGGGTCCCAAGTTCAAAAATCCTCCTGCAAGCAAGCTTGCATCGGATTTATGACCTTTTGACCCTGGTATCATAACATATAAAGCAATAAAAAACGTAAAACTTAACGATTTAATCATTCATTTAAAACAGGAGGAAGCAGAGATGAAAGAATTTTTATTACCTTATGGAAAAGAAAAATTAACAGCAAAGATCGAGGATGAGCATCTGGCAGGTGTGCTGTTATCTGAACTTCACAGCTACAAGGCGCCAAAGAGCGGGGCAGAGCTGGTTCAGGATGCTTTGGAGCATCCCATTGGAACTCCAAGACTGTGCGATATGGCAGTTGGAAAGAAGAAGGTAGTTGTTATTTCTTCTGACCATACAAGACCTGTTCCAAGCCACATCATGATGCCTCTGATCTTAGCTGAGATCCGTAAGGGCAATCCTGATGCTGATATTACCATTCTTATTTCAACCGGTCTTCACAGAACAACTACCAAAGAAGAGCTGGCAGCAAAATTTGGTCCTGAGATCATGGCAAATGAGAAGATCATAGTTCATGACTGCGATGACAAGGACAACCTGGTATACCTTGGCAAGCTTCCATCCGGCGGCAATCTGATCATTAACCGTCTGGCAGCAGAAGCAGACCTGTTAGTAGCAGAAGGCTTTATTGAGCCACACTTCTTCGCAGGTTTCTCCGGCGGCAGAAAGAGTATTCTTCCAGGCGTTGCAAGCCGCGAGACTGTTATGTACAACCACAACTCCGGATTTATTAATGATCCTCATGCACGTACCGGTGTTGTTGAAGGAAACCCGATCCACAATGATATGCTGTATGCAGCAAGAGCAGCAAGACTGGATTTCATTGTAAATGTAGTTATTGATGCAGCACATGATCCTATTTTTGCAGTAGCCGGTGACTGTGATCTGGCTCACAGGGTTGGACGTGAGTTCTTAGCTTCCAAGTGCCAGGTAGATGCAATTCCGGCAGATATCGTTATCTCTACCAACGGCGGATATCCTCTGGACCAGAACATTTATCAGTCTGTAAAGGGTATGACCGCAGCTGAGGCAACTGTAAAAGAAGGCGGCGTTATCATCATGCTTTCCAAGGCTGCTGACGGACACGGCGGAAAATACTTCCATGAGACTTTCCGCGATGAGAAGGATCTGAACCGTATGATGAAGACCTTCCTTGACAGAAAGCCGGAAGAGACTATTATCGACCAGTGGCAGTCCCAGATCTTTGCAAGACTGCTGTTAAAGGCAACTGTAGTATTTGTATCTTCCTGCGATGACCAGTTAGTAGAAGATCTGCACATGGTTCCTGCACACAGCATGGAAGAAGCTTTGGAAAAGGCAAAAGCTATTGTTAAGAAGGATGACTACAAGGTAACTGTTATCCCGGATGGCGTATCTGTTATCGTCAGAGAGTAATGGATCAACTTTGAACTCTGAAATGTCTGGAAGCAGGCTTTCTGGTGTGTTTCCAGACAGATGAAATAAATGTACTCCCGGAGTCTTTCTCACAAAATCAGGTATAAAAGGATTCCGAGAGTACATATAAAGAAAAAGGAGAAAGACAGACATGAAATTTGTTCTCATTCCTGATTCCTTTAAGGGAACTTTAAGTTCTGAGCAGATCTGCGAGATCGCAAAGGAAAAAGTAGAAAAACATTTTCCTGGAGCTGAAACAGCCTGCGTTCCTGTAGCAGACGGCGGCGAAGGCTCTGTAGATGCATTTATTACTGCTTTAGGCGGCAGCAAGGTAACGGTAAAGGTTAAAAACCCATATTTTGAAGATATGGATTCCTACTATGGCCTGATCAATGAAGGTAAGACCGCAGTGATCGAAATGGCTTCCTGTGCAGGACTTCCATTAGTAGAAGACCGCAAGGATCCGAGAAAAACAACTACATATGGTGTTGGACAGCTGATCCTGGCAGCAGCTGAAAGCGGTGTGGAAAAGATTATTGTAGGATTGGGCGGATCCAGTACCAATGACGGTGGCTGCGGTGCAGCAGCAGCAGTTGGCGTTAAATTCTATGACAAAGACGGAAAGGAATTCGTTCCAACCGGCGGAACTACCGCAGATATCTGTAAGATCGACTTAAGCGGCAAGGCAGAGATCTTAAATAAAGTTGAGATCGTTACCATGTGTGATATTGACAACCCAATGTACGGGCCAACCGGCGCATCCCACATCTTCGGACCGCAGAAGGGCGCTGATGAGGCAATGGTACTGGAGCTGGATGAAGGTATCAAGAATTTAAGCCGTGCTATTACAGAAGCAATTGGCAAAGACATCAGTGAAGTTCCGGGAACCGGCGCAGCAGGCGCTATGGGCGCAGGCATGATCGCTTTCTTTGGCTCCCGTCTGCAGATGGGCATCCAGACGGTTCTGGACACTGTAAAGTTTGATGAAATGATCAGTGATGCTGATTACATTATCACCGGTGAAGGAAAGCTGGATTCCCAGAGTCTTCGCGGCAAAGTTGTGATCGGTATTGCAGAGCGTGCAAAGAAACAGGATAAAAATGTGATCGCTGTTGTAGGCGGTGCAGATGATGCAGAGATCGATAAGGCATACGAAATGGGTGTAACTGCCGTATTCCCTATCAACCGTTTGCCTCAGGACTTCTCCATAAGCCGTCATCACAGCAAGGAGAACCTGGCTTATACAGTAGATAACGTTTTAAGACTGATCGCTGCAAAATAAAAAATATAATTTAACATAAGGGGGATACTAGAATGAACATTCTGAAAAGCGTGAAAAAAATTCCTGGTGGTTTAATGGTAGTTCCGTTGCTGTTAGGTGCAATTATTAATACATTTTTTGGCGGTACGATCTGGACCATGTTTGATGGTACATTTACTACATACCTTTGGAAATCAGGTGCAATGCCGATCCTGGCAGTGTTCATTTTCTGTAATGCAACAACCATCAACTTCAAAAAAGCAGGCGTTACCGTTTATAAAGGCGTTGTAATTACCGCTGTTAAAGTTGGTGTTGGTATTATCATTGGTCTGATTTGTGGTAAGCTGTTTGGCGAAGCAGGTTTTCTGGGACTGTCCACACTGGCGATCGTAGGTGCCCTGGCAAACTCCAATGGTGGTCTGTACGCAGCATTAGCTGGTGAGTATGGTGATGCAACAGACGTAGGTGCTGTTTCTATCCTTTCTATCAACGATGGTCCTTTCTTTACCATGGTAGCTTTAGGTGCTGCTGGTGTTGCAAAGATCCCAATGTCCGTACTTGTAGGCTGTATCATTCCTGTAATCGTTGGCTGTATCATGGGTAACTTAGATGAAGACATCCGCAAGTTCTGCGAACCAGGTGCTTCTATGCTGATCCCATTTTTCGCATTCCCTCTGGGCGCTGGCTTAAACATCATGAACCTGATCAAGGCAGGTGGCCCTGGAATCCTTTTAGGTGTTGGCTGTACTCTTATTACAGGTCTGGTTGGATACCTTGTATACAAGCTGTTAAGAATGGATCATCCGGAAGTTGGTGGTGCTATTGGTACAACAGCAGGAAATGCAGCAGCAACTCCTGCATCTGTAGCAGCTGTAGATGCAACCTTACTTGCAGTATCTGAAGCAGCAACTGCCCAGATTACTGCAGCTATCATCGTAACCGCTATCTGCTGCCCGATTCTTGTATCATGGCTCCATAAGCTTGAGGATAAGCGCAGAGCAGCAAAATAAGTAAATAGATAATAAAAGAATAAGTACAGCTGGTTTGGCTGTAAGATAAGTGGGACCGGGTGGAAGCATCCGGTCCTGTTTGCTGGCATATACCATTTTTAGGTAGATGTGGTATAGTAAATAGAGAAAAATCATCATTCCATTTTTCAGGAGGCAGATATGAGCGAAAAGAAGATCGTGGGTATCACCATGGGGGATCCGGCCAGCATCGGACCGGAGATCACCGTAAAAGCATTTGCAGATAAGTCTTTATATAACCTGTGCAACCCGGTAGTAGTAGGCGATGCCAGCGTAATGGAAGCAGCACTTCCGGTCGTAGGACATACAGAAATGAAGATCAATGCCATTAAAGATGTTTCAGAGGCAAAATATGAATACGGAACCATTGATGTGCTGGATATGGGGCTGGTTGATATGGCACAGTTAAAAAGAGGGGAAGTTTCCGCTATGTGCGGAGATGCCGCTTTTAAATATGTAACAAAGGTCATTGAACTGGCTATGGATAAAAAGGTAGACGCTACTGTTACCAATGCATTTAATAAAGAAGCAGTAAATCTTGCAGGACATCATTATTCCGGACATACAGAGATTTACGCAGATATGACCGGAACTAAGAACTATACTATGATGCTGGCGCATGAAAATTTACGTGTAGTCCATGTTTCTACCCATGTTTCCCTGCGTGAAGCCTGCGACCGCGTAAAAAAACAGCGTGTATTAGACGTGATCCGTATTGCGGACAAGGCATGTAAGGATCTGGGCATTAAGGAGCCAAAGATCGGCGTAGCTGGTTTGAACCCACACAGCGGTGAACACGGTTTGTTTGGAAGAGAAGAGATCGATGAGATCATCCCTGCAATTGAGGCAGCAAAGGCAGAAGGCATCAATGCAGACGGACCTGTACCGCCGGATACAGTATTTTCCAAGGCAAGAGGCGGCTGGTACGACATCGTAGTTGCCATGTACCATGACCAGGGCCACATCCCGTTAAAGGTAGTAGGCTTTGTATACAATCATGAGAAGAAAGCGTGGGATGCAGTGGCTGGTGTAAACATTACCTTAGGACTGCCCATCATCAGGGTATCTGTAGACCACGGAACTGCATTTGACCAGGCTGGAACCGGTAAGGCAAGTGAATTAAGTCTTAGAAATTCCATTGAATATGCAGTCATGTTTGCAAATAATAAGAAGTAAGGATGTTATGACGTTACTGTACATGGTAGGCACTTTTGGAACCGAAAGTGCCGTACGATAACGTAGTGGTAGCGGGAATTTGCCGTATTTAAATGCGAAGCCACGGCAAATTCCGTTGCTGGTCATGCAACGCATGAACAGTAACGTTATGACTGAACTGTAATAAAAAAAATACGGAAAAGGTCTTGCATTTAAGACCTTTTTTTGCTAGAATAACTATTCGTGACATATTAAATCCTTGCTCCTGAAACTGAAAGCAGGGGCCAGAGACCACAAGGAGGTAAAACAAGATGAACAAGTACGAATTAACCGTTGTTCTGAATGTGAAGCTTGAAGACGAAGAGCGTGCAGCAGCAATCGAAAAGGTAAAAGGTTACATCACCCGTTTCGGTGGCACTGTGACCAACGTAGATGAGTGGGGTAAGAAGAGACTTGCTTATGAGATCCAGAAGTCTCATGAAGCATACTACTACTTCATCCAGTTTGAGTCCGATTCTGTATGCCCTAACGAAGTAGAAGCTCACGTTCGTATTATGGAACCAGTGATCAGATACTTATGCGTTAAGGCTGAGGCATAAGAAATACCCAGACCGTGAAAACGGAGTTAAAAAAGGAAGTGTGACCGTATGAACAGAGTTATCTTAATGGGCAGATTAACAAGAGATCCGGAAGTAAGATATTCACAGGGAGAGCGTTCTATGGCAATTGCCAGATACACTCTTGCAGTGGACAGAAGAGGCCGCAGAGGGCAGGAGGGAAGTGACCAGACTGCAGATTTCATTAACTGTGTGGCATTTGACCGCGCAGGTGAGTTTGCAGAAAAGTATTTCCGTCAGGGCATGCGTGTGCTGGTTTCCGGAAGGCTTCAGACAGGCAGCTATGTAAATAAAGACGGTCAGAGAGTATACACCACCGAAGTCATCCTTGATGACCAGGAATTCGCAGACAGTAAGGGTGCGGCATCTGATATGGGCGGCTATGGACAGTCAGCTCCATCTCAGAGACCGGCTCCTACCAGCGCGATTGGTGATGGGTTTATGAACATTCCGGACGGAGTTGAAGACGAAGGACTTCCGTTCAACTAGGCTCTATTATGCCGGATATGTTCCATGGTTAATAATAAAGGAGGACAACACCAATGGCATTTAATAAAACAGACAGACCAGAGGGCGCTAAGATGAGAAGACCAGGCGGAATGCGCAGAAGAAAAAAAGTTTGCGTTTTCTGTGGTGATAAGAACGGCGTTATCGATTACAAGGACACTAACAAATTAAAGAGATACGTATCTGAGAGAGGTAAAATCCTTCCTCGTCGTATCACTGGCAACTGCGCAAAGCATCAGAGAGCTTTAACTGTAGCTATCAAGCGCGCTCGCCACATCGCACTCATGCCATATGTTTGCGAATAATATTTGATTAAAATATGTAGATATTTTGGGATCCTGCGTGAGAGATCACGCAGGGTCTTTTTTATACGTCTGGAAGAAATGGTTGATGTTTTGACCTGGGATCAGATGCATTATGTATTCAAAAAAGTAAAGTGAAAATATATTCTGGCCATGTAAGGCATAGATAATAATTGTTTCAATAAGTAACACCCAGATGGCTGGTATAAGTTGACGAAAAGCTATCTGAGTGTTACAATTCTATACAGTTTTGGCAGAAGCCGGAGTTTCTCCTGATGAACAGGATTGTGTAAAAAGCGATTATTTAAAACGGAATTATGGAAGATAATCATACCAGGAAGGTGTGAACGCTACAGTAAGGGCGATTCATATCTTCCTGTTTCATTTATGGTGATGTCCCCGCCGGTGACATGTACGTTTATCGTATAGGTACTGATGGTGCATCACCGCTCAGGTTTAAACATGAAAGGAGAAAGAGGGAAGTGAAAAAGAACTGGAAAAAAGTTTTATTAACAATAACAGCAGTCCTGATGGCAGCAGGTCTTGCAGGCTGTGGAAAAGGAAATGCAACGGGAAATACAGCAGGACAGGCAGAGCAGCAGGCTGAAAGTACCAAAGAGCAAAAGAATCAGTCACAGACAGAAGATACAGGGAAAAAAGACTCTGTTATCGTAGTCATGGGACCGTCCTCAGAGCCGGAGGCAGGTTTTGATCCGGTGTATGGCTGGGGCGCAGGGGAACATGTTCATGAACCGCTGATCCAGAGTACATTGACAGTGACTAACAAGGATCTGACCATCGGTTATGACCTGGCAACAGATATGAAAACTTCAGAGGATGGTATGACCTGGACTGTGACCATTCGCCCGGATGTGAAATTTACAGACGGGGAAGCACTGACAGCAGAGGATGTGGCATTTACCTACAATATGCTTCGGGATAACAGCACTGTAAATGATTTTACCATGCTGGATAAGGCAGAGGCTGCAGATGATGTGACCGTGGTATTTCATATGAAACGGCCCTATTCCATCTGGCCATATACCATGGCGATCACAGGTATCCTTCCGGAACATGCTTACGGACCTGATTATGGACAGCATCCTATTGGTTCCGGCCGTTATATTATGAAACAGTGGGATAAGGGACAGCAGGTGATCTTTGAGGCAAACCCGGATTATTACGGGGAAGTTCCGAAAATGAAACAGGTAACGGTTCTGTTTATGGAAGAAGATGCTGCTTTTGCGGCAGTCCAGGCTGGACAGGCAGATCTTGCATACACAGCAGCTTCTTATGCTGACCTGACTGTAGACGGATATGATCTTTTAGCGTTTAAAACAGTAGATAACCGGGGATTTAACCTTCCGGCTGTTCCTTCCGGTGCAGTAAACGGAGATGGTGTGGCGGCAGGGAATGATTTTACCAGTGATGTAAAAGTGCGCAGAGCCATTAACCTGGGCATTGACCGGGAAGAAATGATCGAGCATGTGTTAAATGGATACGGCAGCCCTGCTTACAGTGTCTGCGATAAGATGCCATGGTACAATCCGGACTCTGAAACTTCCTATGACCCGGAAGCGGCAAAAGCCCTGTTAGAGGAAGCCGGATGGACAGAAGGAAAAGACGGGATCAGGGAAAAAGATGGCGTTCAGGCAGGTTTTACACTTTTATATCCTGCAAGTGACTCTGTCCGCCAGGCACTGGCAGCAGATACAGTCAACCAGTTAAAAGAACTTGGTATCCAGGTGTCCATTGAAGGCGTAGGCTGGGATACCGCTTACGACAGAGCACAGTCCACTCCTCTTATGTGGGGATGGGGTGCCCATACACCAATGGAATTTTACAATATTTACCATACAGCCCAGAACGGCTCTTTTGCAGAGTATTCCCCATATTCCAATAAAAAAGTGGATGAATACATGGATCAGGCCCTTGAAAGCCAGTCTCTGGAAGAGTCCTATGATCTTTGGAAAAAAGCACAGTGGGATGGTGAAAACGGAGTTACCCAGGATGGGGATATCCCGTGGATCTGGCTGGTGAACATTGATCATCTTTACTGGTCCAGAAATGGGCTTCATGTAGCTGACCAGAAGCTTCATCCACATGGACATGGCTGGTCTATTGTGAATAATGTGGATCAGTGGACCTGGGAATAAAGTGTACAGATTAGAAAATACCATGGCTGGATAACAGTTGCGGAAAATAGGAGCAGACAGGTTTGAAGAAACAGGTTATATTTATCAGTAAAAATTTCATACGGATGCTGGTCCTTCTCATTTTTGTAAGCATAGGGGCCTTTGCCCTGGTTTCCATGACACCCCTGGATCCACTGCAGACCAATGTAGGACAGGCAGCTCTGGGCTCCATGAGCCCGGAGCAGATCGAAAGGCTGCGGCTTTACTGGGGTGAAGGGATACCGCCATTAAAACGCTATCTTGCATGGGCGGGGGACTTTATCCGTGGAAACATGGGAACTTCTCTTTTGTATCATCAGCCTGTGGCAAATGTGATACAGATCCGTTTTGCCAGCTCTGTATGGCTGATGGCAGCTGCGTGGATCTTATCCGGTGTTGCAGGTGTGATCCTTGGAATGGCAGCTGGTGCCAGAAAGGGAAGTCTGGCAGACTGGGTGATCTCTGCTTATGCCCTGGTCACAGCCAGTACACCGGCTTTCTGGGTGGCTCTGGTACTCCTTATGGTGTTTGCGGTGTGGCTAAAAGTCCTTCCTGTGGGATTGAGTGTTCCAATAGGCGCAGATGCGGCCGCTGTTTCCATAGCAGACCGTATCCGTCACGGCATACTGCCGGCAGCGGCTTTAAGCCTTACAGGTATTTCTAATATCACGCTTCACACAAGAGAAAAGATGATACAGGTCATGGAAAGCGATTATGTGCTTTTTGCAAGGGCCAGAGGCGAAAGCCTGGGTTCTATTGTTTTCAGACATGGGCTTCGCAATATGATCCTTCCGGCATTAACACTGCAGTTCGCTTCGATCAGCGAGATTTTTGGCGGTTCTGTTCTTGTGGAACAGGTATTTTCCTATCCGGGACTGGGACAGGCGGCAGTAAGCGCCGGTCTTGGAAGTGATATCCCGCTGTTAATGGGGATTACCATGATCAGTGCGGCAATAGTGTTTGCAGGCAATTTTATTGCAGATATTTTATATGAGATCATAGACCCCAGAATGCGGAAGAACAGCCAAAAAAGTAAGTGAATGAAAGATTCCGGGCACACACATCGGACCGGGGATGAAAGGTAATGATAATTTGAAGAAGCATTTGAAACGTACAGAAGGAATAAGCAGCAGGCGCATATTTATAACAGCGCTTACGGCGGCAGCGGTACTGATCCTTGGGGCAGTGCTGGTTTTGGGGGTCTGTTTGAAGGAACAGGCATTGACCACGGATTTTACCAGGAAAAATATAGCACCCTGTATACAATATCCTTTTGGGACAGACTGGATGGGGCGTGATATGTTTGTACGTACCCTTACAGGCTTATCTTTAAGTATACGTATCGGCCTGATCACATCTGTGTTCAGTTCTGTTATTGCAGTAGGACTGGGACTTGCCTGTGCAGCAGGTGGAAAATGGGCAGATAGCCTTATAAGCGGTCTTATTGACGTGGTGATGGGCATTCCCCATATTCTGCTTTTGCTTTTGATCTCATTCGCATTGGGAAAAGGCTTAAAGGGTGTAGCTGTGGGGATCATCCTGACTCACTGGACTTCTTTAACCAGACTGATCCGGGGGGAAGTATTGCAGCTGAGGGAAAGCCATTTTATAAAGATCGCAGAGAAAATGGGCATGAGCCCATGGCAGATCGGGATCAGACATATGATGCCCCATCTGCTTCCCCAGGTGCTGGTGGGAATGGTGCTTATGTTCCCTCATGCCATATTACATGAAGCAAGTATTACATTTTTAGGTTTTGGCTTGTCGCCGGAACAGCCTGCGATCGGGGTGATCCTTTCTGAAAGCATGAAATACCTGACGATGGGAAAATGGTGGCTGGCCTTGTTCCCGGGGCTTTTGCTTGTGTTAGTGGTCATAATGTTTCATGTGATCGGGGATACGTTAAACAGTCTTCTGGACCCGTCCAGGGCTCATGAATAGAGAAATGCAAAGAAGGCAGAAGGGAGGCATAGGTGCAGATGGAAGATTTACAAAGAGAAGAACTTCTTCGTATTGAACATTTATCCGTTACATTTACCCAGTATGACGGCTGGTTTTCCAGAAAAACACTGCCTGTGATCCGGGATTTAAGCCTTAGGGTTTCCCGTGGGGAAATGGTGGCTGTGGTTGGCTCCAGCGGCTCCGGGAAAAGTCTTCTGGCTCATGCAGTCATGGGTGTCCTTCCTTATAATGGAAGCTGCGGGGGAGATATTTATTATAAAGGAAAGCAGCTGACCACAAAAAGGATAAAGCAGCTGCGGGGCAATAAGATCGTTCTGGTCCCACAAAGTGTGTCTTATCTGGACCCATTGATGAAAGTGGGAGAGCAGGTAGCTGGCGGTAAAGACCGGATCAGCCTGGAAAAAAGCAGGAAGGCTTTGACAAGGTATGGTCTTGATAAAGAAGTGGATAATATGTATCCCTTTGAACTTTCCGGTGGAATGGCAAGGCGGGTTCTGATCGGAACCGCAGTGGTAGAAAAACCGGAGCTGGTGATCGCAGATGAACCGACCCCTGGACTTCATATGGAAGCGGCAGTCCGGGTCTTATCCCATTTCCGGGAGATCGCAGATGAGGGAGCAGGTGTACTTCTGATTACACATGATCTGGAACTGGCGTTGAAAACAGCGGACCGGATTGTTGTATTTTATGCAGGAACTGCGGTGGAAGAGGCGGCATGCGTGGATTTTAACCAGGAAGCGGCATTGCGCCATCCATATACCAGGGCGTTGTTTCGGGCGATGCCGGAGCATGGATTTGCACCGGAGCCGGGGATCCAGCCTTATGTGAGAGATCTGCCTGAGGGGTGTCCTTATGGTCCAAGATGTCCGAAATACAGGGAAGAATGCAGTAAAGACATCCCCTATGTATCTTATCAGGGGGGACTGGTGCGGTGTATCTGTCCGGGGGATGAAAAGGAGATTTTACCTGGAATATTATCGGAATCAGAGGTATTGAAGGAGAAAATGACGTCAGAACCCAGTTCTGGTGAATGCAGTGTATGTGGAAAGGAAGGCGCAGGCTTATGAAATTAGAAGCAAAAGACCTGTCATTCCGCTACCATAAAGGAAACAGGCAGATATTAAATCATGTATCCGTAAGCCTTGACAGCAAGGATCGTCTGGGGCTGGCAGCACCCAGCGGATTTGGAAAAACTACGTTTTGTAAGATACTTGCAGGTTATGAACAGCCGGATGAAGGTCAGGTTTTGTTAGATGGAAAGCCCCTTTCCCAATATAAGGGTTACTGCCCGGTGCAGTTGATCTGGCAGCATCCCCAGGAAGCGGTCAATCCCAGAAGAAGGATGAAGACCGTTCTGGAAGAAGGTGGTGTGCTGGATGAACGGCTGATCCGGGGACTTGGGATCGAGAAGGAATGGCTGGAGCGGTATCCGGGGGAATTATCCGGAGGAGAGCTGCAGAGATTTTGCATTGCAAGGGCTTTAGGTGAGAAGACCAGATTTCTCCTGGCAGATGAGATCACAGCTATGCTGGATCTGATCACACAGAGCCAGATCTGGAATTTTCTGCTGGAGGAAGTGAGAAGCCGGGAAATCGGGCTTTTGGTAGTCAGTCATACAGATTCACTGCTTGACTGGATCTGTACGGACCGGATCCAATTGTAGGATCCAGGTACCGGCAGATTGTTTCTTGTATCGGTGGATTTCTGATAGAGTAATTGTGGATAAAGGAAGGAGAATGAAGCATGGATGTGCATAAGATGCTGGAACAGGTAAAGGCGGGCCAGCTGGATATTGCAGAGGCAGAAGAAAAGTTAAAAGATCTGCCCTATGAGGATCTGGGCTATGCAAAGCTGGATCATCACAGGAAGCTGCGTTCTGGTTTTGGCGAAACCATTTTCTGCCAGGGAAAGCCGGACCCGTATTTGAAAGAGATATTCCTGAAATTTTATGAAAGGGACGGGGAAGTCCTTGGAACCAGAGCTAGCAAGGAGCAGTATGAGCTGATCCGTTCTCTGGTGCCGGCAGCAGTTTATGATCCTATTTCCCGTATTGTAAAGGTGGAAAAGCCGGATAAGGAGCATGTGGGATGTGTGGCAGTTTGTACCGGTGGTACAGCAGATATCCCGGTGGCAGAGGAGGCAGCCCAGACAGCGGAGTATTTTGGCACAAAGGTAGACCGCATCTATGATGTGGGAGTTGCAGGCATTCACAGGCTGTTAAGCCAGAGAGAGCGTATTTCCAAAGCAAACTGCATTATCGCAGTAGCAGGAATGGAGGGGGCTCTTGGAACTGTGATTGCAGGACTGGCAGATGCACCGGTGATCGCAGTACCTACATCTGTGGGGTATGGGGCCAGCTTCCATGGTCTGTCAGCTCTTCTTACCATGATCAATTCCTGTGCAAATGGAATTTCGGTAGTAAATATTGATAATGGCTATGGAGCCGGATACATTGCAACACAAATAAACAGAATGGCGGTGAAGAAATAATGAAAAAAACATTATATCTGGAGTGTAATTCAGGAATCAGCGGTGATATGACCGTAGGAGCGCTTCTTGATCTGGGGGCAGACAGAAAGGTGCTGGAGGATGCGCTGGCAAGTCTGGGGGTAGATGGCTATCATCTGCATTTTGGAACAACGGAGAAATGCGGCATCAAGGCCTATGATTTTGATGTGCATCTGGAGTATGAAGAGCATGAACACGACCATGGAGATCACGATCACGGCCATGATCACGCACATGCACATGTTCATGAGGATGGTACAGAGTACAGCCACGATCATGAGCACGAACACACTCATGAGCACAGCCATGAAGAGTGCACAGAACACGTACATGATCATGAACACACCCATACACATACCAATGAGGATGGCACAGAGCATGCACATGAGCATTGCCACGATCACGGACATACTCACGACCATGGAGATCATGATCATGTACATACCCATGACCATGGAGACCACGACCATGTACATACTCATGACCACATGCACCCACATACTCACCGCAATCTCTATGATATTTACACCATTATCGACCGTCTGCAGTCTTCAGATAAGGTAAAGCAGCTGGCAAGACGTATTTTTGAGATCGTGGCAGAGGCTGAGTCAAAGGCCCATGGTCTTCCAATCGACCAGGTACATTTCCACGAAGTTGGGGCGATCGACTCTATTGTTGATATTATCAGTACAGCAGTCTGCCTGGATAATCTGGGCATCGAAAAAGTCATTGTTTCCCCACTTGCAGAAGGTCAGGGATATGTAAGGTGCCAGCATGGCACACTGCCGGTTCCGGTGCCGGCTACAGCTAATATTGCACAGGCATACGGTCTGAAGCTGCGTTTTACAGAAACACCAGGAGAAATGGTCACACCTACTGGTGCAGCGATTGCAGCAGCACTGGGTACCGGTGCTTCCATGCCAAAGAACTATCGCATTGTAAAAATCGGTATTGGGGCTGGAAATAAGGATTTTGACCATGCAAACATCCTCCGCGCCATGATCATTGAAGAAGAGGAAGAAGAAAAAACAGACAGCTTAGAGCTGTTAGAGACTAATTTAGATGACTGTACAGGAGAAGTGCTGGGATATACCATGAACCTGCTGTTAAAGGCTGGTGCAAATGATGTATGGTATACACCGATTTATATGAAAAAGAACCGTCCGGCTTATATGCTTTCTGTATTATGCCGTGAAAGCAGCCGCGAGACTATGGAAGATATTATTTTTACGCATACCACATCTATTGGTATCCGCCGTTTTCCGGCGCAGCGTACTGCCCTGGACCGGAGAAAGATCCAGGTGGAAACAGTTTATGGAGCAGCGGATGTAAAGGTTTGCAGTTATAAGGGAAAGCAATACTGCTATCCGGAATATGACAGTGTTTCAGCAATATGTGATAAGCAGGGAAATGTGGATTTTAATACTGTTTATGAAGCTGTGGAGAAAGCAGCAAAGGAAATGATATAAAGCAGGCTGCTCAGGCTAAGATCAGATCAGTCCGTAAAACAGTTATAGAGAGGTTCCGACAGCACGCTTACAAACAGGGGAAGCAAAAACAGATAACCGGGGAAGACAAAAGTTTATTATAAAACCTACAGTAAAGGAGACCGGAAGGATGGAAGGACAGAATCACTCAGTAAAAGAAAGACTGGAACAGTTAGAAACATTCATGGGAAAGTACACAGCAGGGGGGGAAGACCTTTGTGTAGCTTTCTCCGGCGGCGTGGACAGCAGTCTGATCTTAAAGGCTGCTGTAAAAGCAGCCACAAAAGACGGCAGCAAGGTTTTTGCAGTTACCTTTGACAGCCGCCTGCATCCTTCATGTGACCTGGAGATCGCAAACCGGGTGGCAGCAGAGCTTGGGGGTGTTCACAAGGTAATACATGTAAATGAACTGGAGCAGGAAGCCATCCGAATGAACCCGGTGAACCGTTGTTATCTGTGCAAAAAGCATCTGTTTGTAAATTTAAAGGAAATGGCAAAAAGCCTTGGCGCTGAGACTGTTATGGACGGAACCAATGAGGATGACCACCATGTATACCGCCCGGGTATCCAGGCATTAAAAGAACTGGGCATCGTCAGTCCGCTGGCGCAGCTGCACATTACCAAAGCGGAAGTAAAAGCCATGGCAAAGGAATGGGGCATTTCTGTAGCGTCCCGCCCGTCAACCCCATGTATGGCAACCAGACTGCCGTATAATACGCCGATCGACTATGATGTTATGAAGCAGATCGAAGCAGGCGAAGGCTATTTAAGAGAGCTGTTAGGAGGAAATGTCCGCCTGCGCCTTCATGGAAATGTAGTGCGTATTGAGGCAGACAAGACCTCATTTGGAAAGCTGTTAGAGCATGGAGATGAGATTGTAAAGACATTAAAGGATCTTGGTTTTGTATACATTACCATGGATCTGGAAGGCTTTCGTTCCGGCAGCATGGATGTTGGTCTGGATAAATAATAGAAGCAGACACATCGGCTGCATGAATAGCAAAAGAACAGCAGAGTAGCAAAGAAACAGCAGAACAGCAAAAAAGCTCCTCAGCCCAATTACCTGGGCGGGGAGCTTTTTTTGCTGTTCTATAGATATTGTGTGTGATGTGTCTCTGCAAATAAAACGACGTTGGCAGATCCTACAGGTATATTCTGCTTAGTGTGTAGCACCTTCCGCAGTCAGGATATCGTTTTCATTTTCACCAATAGCAGCAATGGCAGCTTCAATCCCTTTTGCAATATCCTGTAAATTCATGGATGGTACAGACGGACGGTTTACTACTTGGCTTGGAATAAAAGGAACGTGCATAAAGCCGCCTCTGACTCCCGGATAGCTTTTAGCCAGAGTATAGAGAACACCGTACATCAGGTGGTTGCATACAAAGGTTCCGGCAGTGTTGGAAACGCTGGCAGGAAGTCCGGCATTCCGGATATTCTGTACCATAGCTTTAATAGGAAGAGTAGAAAAATAAGCAGGGGCACCGTCTTCAAAGATGGGCACGTCAATAGGCTGGTTGCCTTCGTTGTCTTTGATGCGGGCATCATCTAAGTTAATGGCAACACGCTCCGGTGTCAGGTCAAAACGTCCTCCGGCCTGTCCGATACAGAGAATAGCATCCGGTTTTTCTGCTTTAATGGCTTTTGCCACTGTGTCAATGGATCTTCCGAAAACAGTAGGTACTTCCAGCTTTACTACCTGGACAGCACCAATAGTACCGGAAACAAGTTTTACAGCCTCTAAAGCCGGATTGACCGGATCTCCGCCAAATGGGTCAAATGCAGTGAGAAGAAGTTTCATAGTATATCATCCTTTCTGAGAAATTGTCGAAAAATGTTTTACCGGATATTCAAAAAAAAAAATTAAGATTTATCCGGTAAACTTTGTTAAAAATTAGTTATATTTTATGCAGTATATGCAAAAAAGAACAATATTTTAACGAAATGCCAGAGTATACATTAATACAATGTGAACAGCAAGCATCACCAACGCAACCGGCAGCTGGCTTAAGATAACAATGTATTTGTTCTTTGTTTCAAGAAGGGCTGCAGGCAGAATATTAAAGTTAGCTGCCATAGGAGTCATTAAAGTACCGCAGTAGCCTGCTGTCAGGCCAAGTGCGCCTACAACCACAGGGTCAGCCCCCTGGGCGATCAAAAACGGGATGCCGATGCCTACGGTGATAACAGAGAAAGCGGCAAAGCCATTACCCATGATCATGGTAAATAAAGCCATGGAGATACAGTAAACAGCAGTAGCTGCAAACAGGTTTCCGGCCGGGATCACGGCGCTTACGCCGCTTGCGATCACATCACCTACACCGGCAGCTGTGAATACAGACCCCAGTGCTGCCAGGACCTGGGGAAGGATACCGGTAACACCTACATTGTCAGTGAGACGGGTACAGTCTTTTACCGCATAAACAGCCTTTGGCCTGAAAATGATAAAAGCAGTGACCAGGGCGATGGAGCCGGAGATACCGATAGCATTATTGGCACCAAGTACCTTTAAGAAAGTAGCAACTAAAACAGCGCTGACAGCCAGTACCAGCGGCGGGATAAATACGCTGTAGCCAAGTCTGTCAGCAGCAGCACGGGTTTCTGCCTCTTTTGGCATATCGCTTTTGCTTGGGGCTACACGTTTAAATGCAGTAAGGATGGCTAAAAATACAACGCACAGACCGGTGATCCATTTTGGAAGATAAGGTCCCATGATAAAGGTAAATGCAAGAATGAACCAGAAAAGGGCGGTAGTGCCTTTTTTAACACAGGTATCATCTTTTAGGGCTTTCATGCCTGTTGCGATAAAATTAAGGCCGATAATGCAGTAGAAAACTTCTGCAACAATGGTGCTTATGTTCCAGGTCATATTATTTGTCCTCCTTGGTGGCTTTAGATGCCAGACGGCGTTTTAAAATCTGGTCAAAGATCAGGGCGTAGATAATGCCTATAACAGCAGAGATCACAGCGATGGGAACAGACTGGCCTGCGATCTGGAGCGCGTCTACAGGATAGCCCTGTTCGCTTAAGGTGGATACGATCAGAAGAGTTCCGGAAGATCCCATGAAACAGTTTTGTGCAAAGAAGTTGCCGTAGTTTTCACTTCCAGCACACATTCCTTTGATCTGGTCTTCGGATTTCTCGTCCAGTTCCTTGTACTGTACAACGGCTGCTGCCTGGGCCATAGGATTGATCAGTGGGCGGATAAACTGGGGGTGGCCGCCGACACGCAGGGAGAAAGCAGAGGCAAAGGTACGGATGACCTGCCAGATGGCGATAAGCTTTCCAGTGGTCATGTTCTTTAAAGAACGGATAAAGTCCACTGCCTTATCTTTTAAACCATTCCGCTCACACAGGCCGATCACAGGCAGTGTAAGGATGAAAAGAGTGGCAGTGCGGTTGGTGATAAATGCGGTGCCAAGTGTGTTCAGGATATCCATAGGACTCATTCCGGCAACCAGTCCGGTGGCAAGGCCTGCCACAACGACTACAGCCAGAGTATCTAATTTCAGGATAAAGCCGATCACGACAATAAGTACACCAATTAATTTGATGATTTCCATTAAATAAAACCCTCCTGTTTAAATATAGTACACTATGGGTGTCAAAAAATCTTTAACACCTGCAGCATAGTAGGGAGAATTGTAACATATTTATAATTTGCGGGCAAGGAGAAAGGTCTGGAAATAAGATACAGAGGGGGTATTGGGAAAAATTGTCAAAAAGAAAACGAAGAGTTTGTGAAAAGCATAACGCGCGTTAGGGAATTGTTAAGACAAAACGAACAAAAAAAGTTAGAGTGTCTAAAAAAAATTGCAAATAATGCAAAAAATGCCATTGCTTATTTATGGGATATCGAGTATAATCTATTCAAGTTGTACAAAATCTGTAGGGATAGTTTCGGTATTTTCCAATTGTATTTATAAAAAAACAACAAAAAACACCGGAAAGTTTGATATACTATTGACAAGGAAAGGGATACATTTTATGAAAGACTGGCAGTATATTCTGAGGAATCTTTCACTGCTTAGCCAGATGGGAATCTCTCTGGCAGCTCCGCTGCTGTTGTGTCTTTTTTTATGCAGCTGGCTTAACAGCCATTTTATGATAGGGGGATGGATCTATATCCCCGGCTTTATCATGGGGCTTGGAGGCTCATTTATGACGGCATATAAATTATACCTGGTCATTATGAAAGAACAGAAAACGACGAAAAAGAAGAACAGGGAACATGAGAGATCCTTTAACAGACATGTATAACTCATTGGGGATAGGCGCAGGTAAAACGCATATCCATGCAGCAGGGAGGTAGAAATATGAAGATCCAGCCGGCAGTAAAAAAAGAAACAGGACACATTGCATGCTGGAGTGGCGCAGGTACGATACTTATGATCGTCGCTTTTGCAATCTGTCATAAACTTTTTCCGGAGGCAATACCATTTGATCATAAGGTAATTATTGGCGGCATCATTGGGACAGCTGTTGCAGTAGGAAACTTTTTCATTATGGGACTTACGGTGCAGAAGATCGCATCCGGGGAGCAGAGTGATGAACAGGCCTACAAGAGTATGAAAATAAGTTACAGATACCGTTCCATGGCCCAGTTATTATGGATTGTTCTGGCAATGGTATTACCATTTGTTAATGCTGCGGCGGGCATTATACCGCTGTTTTTCCCAAGTTTGAGCATTAAGCTTATTAACATTCTGGGAATAATAAAAGCAAAGCCAAATCTATAAGAAAGGAGATGAAAATGCGGATATGAATTTTAATATTTCAGGTGCTGCGGTTTATTTCAGGATCCCTACAGGCATACCTGTCCTTGGCGATTTCCTGATATCCGAAACACTGGTGGTCAGCTGGATCGTAATGATACTTATTACGGGACTGTGTATCTGGTTTACCAGGGACCTGAAGGTAGAGAATATATCCAAACGGCAGGCAATGGCCGAGATGCTGGTAGAACAGGCACAGAAGTTTGTGAGAAATAATACCGGCGGAACAAAGTTTGATAACCTGATCCCATTTGTGGCAGCTTTGTTTACGACCAGTGTAGTTTCCAATCTTATCAGCCTTACCGGTCTGAGAAGCCCTACAGCTGATCTTTCCACAGAAGCAGCCTGGGCAGTGGTAGTGTTCATTATGATCACTTCCAATAAGATCAAGGCTGGCGGCATACTGGGATACTTAAAGGGCTTTACTACCCCGATCCCGGTCATGACACCATTTAATGTCCTGTCAGAACTGGCAACACCGGTAAGTATGGCGTGCCGTCATTTTGGAAATATTCTTTCTGGCGTTGTTATCAACGGGTTGATCTATGCAGCTTTGGCGGTAGCAACATCAGCGCTTCTTGGCTGGCTGCCAGGTGCGCTTGGGCAGGTCTTAGGAAGCATCCCATTCCTTGATGTGGGTATTCCGGCCATTCTGTCTGTCTACTTTGACTGGTTCTCCGGTTTCATGCAGGCATTCATTTTCAGTATGCTGACGATCATGTATATTGCAAATGCGGCAGAAGGTTAAAAACACGCAGTAAGAAAATCTTATCAAAGATATTATTCACATTATTCTAGGAGGAAATTTATTATGACAGATTTTCAGTTATTAGCAAAAGGTATTGCTTTAGCAGGTTGTGCTATCGGCGCTGGTGCTGCTCTGATCGCAGGTATCGGACCTGGTATTGGTGAAGGTAACGCAGTTTCAAAGGCACTGGAAGCGATCGGACGCCAGCCAGAGTGCAAGGGCGATGTAACCAGCACCATGTTACTTGGTTGTGCTATCGCAGAGACCACTGGTATTTACGGTTTCGTTACCGGTCTGCTTCTGATCTTCGTAGCACCTGGTACTTTCATGAACTACCTGTCCTAAGTTTAACGAAACACTTACTGTTTCAAAGTCTGCATATATAAATATGTGAAGACTTCACAAAAACAGAAGGCGGTTTCCACAGACAGGAGGGTAGAAAGATGCGGGAAACACAGGAATTAGTAACGATCATACCGTGGACTTTCATTGCCCAGATCTGCAACCTGTTCATCCAGTGCTGGCTGATCAAGAAATTCTTGTTCAAGCCGGTATGCGCGATCATCGAGAAGAGAAGAGCATTGGCTGATTCTCAGATCCAGGATGCGAAAAAGGCAAAGGAAGAAGCGGCTGCCATGAAGGCTGATTATGAAGCTGAAATGGCAAAAGCAAAAGAAACTGCAAATTCCATTCTCCAGAATGCCCAGAAGGACGCTGCAGCGCGCAGTGAGGCCATGATCCAGGAAGCCCAGACACAGGCAGCAGGGATCAAGGCAAAGGCTGAGGCTGATATCGCCCAGGAGAAGAAGAAAGCAGTTAATGACATTAAAAATGAGATCGGCGGCATTGCCATGGATATTGCCGGCAAGGTGATCGAGCGCGAGATCTCAGAAGAAGACCATAAGAAGCTGATCGACGAGTTTATTGAGAATGTAGGTGAGGCATCATGACCAAGACCGCAAAGATCTATGGGGACAGTCTCTATGACCTTGCCGCAGAAGAAAAGCTGACAGAGGAGATACTTCCACAGATGGAGCAGATAATGGCTCTTTTCAAAGAGAACCCAGATTATCTGACTCTTCTTTCTGAGCCATCCATTCCCAAAACAGAACGTGTAGGGCTGTTGGACAAGGCTTTTGAAGGACAGCTTTCCCTGTATCTGTTAAACTACTTAAAACTGTTATGCGAAAGCGGCATGCTGCGGGAATACCGTGACAGCTGCAGACAGTTTAAGGCACGCTACAACGAGGATCACAACATTGCGGAAGCAGTGGTCACTACTGCAGTAGCCCTTACAGAAGCACAGGCACAGGCATTAAAAGAAAGACTGGAAAAAATCAGCGGCAAGACCGTCCTTCTTACACAGAAAACGGACAGCACCATACTTGGCGGTATCCGCGTGGAGTTAGAAGGAAAGCAGCTTGACGGCACTGTTCAGGAACGTCTGTCAAGGCTTAAAAAGAAAATTACGGAGTAACTGTATTAAATTAATAAATAGTTACGTTACGGAAATCATCGTATAAAGGATGTGAATGGAATGCAATTAAAACCGGAAGAGATATCCAAAGTCATCCGAAGCCAGATCAAATATTACCAGAATGCTATTGAGCAGAGCGAAACAGGAACCGTTCTGATCGTAGGTGATGGTATTGCCAGAGTAAGCGGCCTGACCAACTGTATGTCAGGAGAGCTGCTGGAGTTTGAAGACGGTACCTTCGGAATGGCCCAGAACCTGGAAGAAAACAGCGTTTCCGTCGTTCTGTTCGGTTCTGATCAGGGGATCAGTGAAGGACAGACTGTTAAGCGTACAGGAAAGGTAGTAAGCGTACCTGTAGGCGAGGCAATGATCGGACGTGTTGTAAATGCCATCGGCCAGCCGATCGATGGCGCAGGCCCTATTGAGACAACTGAATACAGACCGGTGGAATCACCGGCACCCGGCATCTGTGACAGACAGCCGGTTAAGGAACCATTACAGACAGGTATCAAGGCAATCGACTCCATGATCCCTATCGGAAGAGGACAGCGAGAGCTGATCATCGGTGACCGACAGACTGGTAAGACTACTATTGCTACAGATACCATTTTAAACCAGAAGGGCAAAGACGTTATCTGTATCTATGTTGCCATCGGACAGAAACGTTCTACCGTTGCCAGCCTGGTATCTGAGCTGCAGGCAGGCGGTGCTATGGATTATACCATTGTTGTTGCTGCAACTGCATCTGAGACAAGCCCATTACAGTACATTGCACCTTATTCAGGCTGTGCAATGGGTGAATATTTTATGAACAAGGGAAAACACGTACTGATCATCTATGATGACTTAAGTAAGCATGCGGTTGCATACCGTGCACTTTCCCTTCTGATCCGCCGTCCACCGGGCCGTGAAGCTTATCCTGGTGATGTATTCTATCTGCACTCCCGTTTACTGGAGCGTGCAGCAAAGCTTTCTGATGAAAAGGGAGGCGGTTCTCTTACAGCCCTTCCGATCATCGAGACACAGGCAGGTGACGTATCTGCATACATCCCTACCAACGTTATTTCCATTACTGATGGACAGATCTTCCTGGAGACAGAGCTGTTCCACTCCGGTATCATGCCTGCTGTAAACCCTGGTATCTCCGTATCCCGAGTTGGTGGTAATGCACAGATCAAGGCAATGAAGAAGGTTGCCGGAACTTTGAAACTGGTATACTCCCAGTACAGAGAGCTGCAGAGCTTCGCACAGTTCGGTTCTGACCTGGATGCAGACACTAAGGCACGTCTGGCACAGGGCGCACGTATCGTGGAAGTTTTAAAACAGGGAAGAAGCACACCTGTACCTGTAGAGAAGCAGGTAGCGATCCTGTATGCGGTAGTAAAGGGTGTCCTGACCAGTGTAGAAGTAGAAGATATCCAGGCGTACGAAGAAGGCCTTTATACATTCCTTGACAGTGATGCACAGGGCGTGGCTGCTATGGAAGGTATCCGTACTACCGGAAAACTGGAAGGCGAAACAGAAGAGAAGTTAAAAGCTGCTCTTGCTGACTATACTGACCGGTTTTTAAAGACCAGATAATAGTGATATCGGGTTCCTGCTCTCCTGTTTCGGGGAGCGGGGGCTGAAGATATGAAGTATAAGGAGGGAACACATGGCTGCAAATATGAAAGCCGTGAAGCTCCGTATGAAGAGCATACAGAGCACCATGCAGATCACCAAAGCAATGGAACTGGTGGCATCCTCCAAGCTGCGTAAGGCAAAGGAACGGGCAGATGCAAGCCGGCCTTATTTCCACACTCTGGAAAACACACTGGAACAGATCGCTGCAGGCAACACAGATCTTTCTTCTGTATATACAAAGAAGAGCAAAAACGAAAAATGGTGCTATGTAGTGATCGCCGGTGACAGAGGACTGGCAGGTGGATACAATTCCAACCTGTTCAAGGAAATGGAGAGCCAGACTGCCGGGAAAGACTACTGTGTACTTCCTATCGGAAAGAAAGCAGTGGAATATTACAAACGCAGGGGCATAGAACTGGTAACTGAAGAATTCGCAGAAGCAGGAGATATTTCTGTATCCGACTGCTTTGAGATCGCAGCTTTATTGTGTAGGGCTTTTAAGGCCGGGGAATTTGGCCATGCAGCTCTGGGCTATACCAACTTTGTCTCTATGCTTTCCCAGAAGCCGGATGTATCATCCATGCTTCCGTTAGAAGACCTTTCAGGGGAAGAAAAGGATATGAAACAGATCCATTCCCTGATCTTATATGAGCCGGACAGCGAAACGGTGTTTGACGCCATCGTGCCGGAGTATCTGGCTGGTATGGTATATGGTGCCATGTGTGAGTCTGTTGCCAGTGAGCTGGCAGCGAGAAGGACTGCCATGGATGCTGCATCCAAGAATGCAGGAGAGATGATCGAACAGCTCAGCCTGTATTACAACCGTGCCCGTCAGGCCAGCATAACCCAGGAGATCACTGAGATCGTAGCTGGTGCAGAGGAGCCTTAAAGAGGAGATAGATATATGACAGAGAAACACATTGGAAAGGTGGTGCAGGTTACCGGACCGGTACTGGATATCCGGTACAAGGAAGGGGAACTGCCTGCATTGCTGAACGCAATTGAGATCGACATCAACGGTCATAAGCTGATCGCAGAAGTTGCGCAGCAGATCGGTGATGACGTAGTGCGCTGCATCGCTATGAGTTCCACAGATGGACTTGTGCGCGGTACAGACGCAGTAGATACAGGAAGCCCTATTACCGTACCTGTAGGCGATGAATGCCTGGGACGTGTATTTAACCTGTTAGGAGATCCTGTAGATAATAAACCTGTTCCAGAGGCAAAGGAACGCTGGGCGATCCATCGTCCGGCTCCATCTTACGAGGAGCAGACACCGGCAACAGAGATCCTGGAAACAGGTATCAAGGTCGTTGACCTGATCTGCCCTTATGCAAAGGGTGGTAAGATCGGTCTGTTCGGCGGTGCCGGTGTAGGTAAAACAGTTCTTATCATGGAGCTGATCCACAACGTAGCAACTGCACACGGCGGTCTGTCCGTATTCACCGGTGTAGGAGAGCGTACCCGTGAAGGAAATGACCTTTACGGAGAGATGCAGGAAAGCGGTGTTATAGATAAAACTGCCTTAGTATATGGTCAGATGAACGAGCCGCCGGGCGCACGTATGAGAGTTGCCCTTTCCGGACTGACTATGGCAGAATACTTCCGTGATGTTAAGAATCAGGACGTGCTGCTGTTCATCGATAACATCTTCCGTTTCACCCAGGCTGGTTCTGAGGTTTCTGCACTGCTTGGCCGTATGCCTTCAGCAGTAGGCTACCAGCCAACACTGGCAACAGAAATGGGTGCTTTACAGGAGCGTATCACTTCTACTAAGAAGGGCTCTATCACATCTGTACAGGCTGTATACGTGCCTGCAGATGACTTAACTGACCCGGCTCCTGCAACTACATTCACCCATCTGGATGCAACCACCGTACTTTCCCGTGATATTGCCAGCCAGGGTATTTACCCTGCAGTAGATCCGCTGGATTCTACCAGCCGTATCCTGTCTCCTGAGACAGTAGGCGAAGAGCATTATCAGGTAGCACGTTCTGTACAGAGAGTGCTGCAGCGTTATAAGGAACTGCAGGATATCATCGCTATCATGGGTATGGATGAACTTTCTGAAGAAGATAAGCTGACCGTATCCAGAGCACGTAAGGTACAGAGATTCCTGTCCCAGAGCTTCTCCGTAGCAGAGCAGTTCACAGGTATGAAAGGCCAGTACGTGCCGTTAAAAGAGACCATCCGCGGATTTAAGAAGATCTTAGACGGCGAATGCGATGACATCCCGGAGAGCTGCTTCCTGTTTGCCGGAACCATTGATGACGTATACGAAAAAGCAAAACAGCAGCAGTAGAAGGGAGGAACAGGTATATGACGACCTTCCATTTACAGATCGCGACCATGGACGGAAATGTATTTGACGGTCAGGTACAGAGCGTATCCTGCCGTACCATCCACGGAGACCTTGCCATTCTGGCCCGCCATATGAATTACTGTACGGCTATTGGAATGGGAACCGCCCATGTGGTATTAGAGGACGGAACTGAGAGGAAAGCAGCCTGCATCGGCGGAATGCTGACCATGATGAACGGCGAATGCCGTCTGATTCCTACTACCTGGGAGTGGAGCGAAGATATTGATGTAGCCCGTGCCGAAAAGGCAAAAAAGCTGGCAGAAGAGAAACTGAACCAGTCTAGTATGGATGACAAAGAGGTAAAGCTGGCAGAAGCAAAGCTTCACCGTGCATTGGTCCGTATTGGAACAGCGCAGAAATAAAAGGCTTCAGGCTGATTTTAAACAGTCGTGAGAATGTTAAGATTCTCACGACTGTTTTTTCTTTCTAAGGTATGATATAATGAGCGTAGGGAAAAACAAGCGGCTGCGCAGCAGACATTTGTTTTTCACAAGCCATTAACGAACAAATCGCCTGCGCAAGCAGGCAGTAGAGCGCGTCAGCGCGGGGAACCTGAGTCTACCAGCATATATAAACGGAGAAAATCACCATGGAAACCAAACGAATCAAAATAAATGACACAAAAAATATAAACGATGAAGAATTAAAAGAAGCCGCCCAGATTTTACGTGACGGCGGTCTTGTTGCATTTCCAACAGAAACTGTATACGGTTTAGGGGGAAATGCCTTAGATGAAAAAGCAGCAGGAAAGATATATGCGGCTAAAGGCAGGCCTTCAGATAATCCTCTGATCGCCCATGTATCCTGTGCTGCAGAAGTCACACCGTTGGTAAAATATATCCCGGAAGCAGGAAAGAAATTAATGGATGCTTTCTGGCCAGGCCCACTGACTATTATTTTCCCTAAAAGTGATATTGTACCTTATGGAACCACTGGTGGTCTTGATACAGTAGCGGTCCGTATGCCGGTAGACCCGGTTGCAAACCGCCTGATCGCACTGGCGGGTGTACCGGTAGCAGCACCAAGCGCCAATACCTCCGGCCGTCCAAGCCCTACAACAGCAGACCATGTATGGCAGGATTTAAACGGCAAGATCGAGATGATCATTGATGGAGGCCCTGTAGGGATCGGTGTGGAATCCACGATTGTAGATGTATCCGGTGATGTTCCCGCAGTTCTGCGTCCAGGCGCTATTACCATGGAAATGTTAAAAGATGTTTTAGGGGAAGTTACCATTGACCCGGCTATTTTAGGACCGATGGCAGAAGGCGTGCGTCCAAAAGCACCTGGTATGAAGTATAAACATTATGCTCCAAAGGCAGATCTGACCTTAGTAGAGCCTGCAAATGTGGCAGATGCCAGAAAAACAGGGGAAGCCGTTGCCATGACACAGGAACAGGTGGAACAAATGGTGAAAACTGTGTGGAAGCTGGCAAAAGAAAAAATCGATGCAGGTTGTAAAGTTGGTATCATCTGTACCGATGAGTCAAGATCACGTTATCCCCAGGGTGAGGTGCGCAGTATTGGCGCCAGAAAGAGCCAGGAGTCTGTAGCACATAACCTGTATGCACTGCTTCGCGAATTTGATGATTTAAAAGTAGACTATATCTTTTCTGAAAGCTTTACCCAGGATCATCTGGGACAGGCCATTATGAACCGTCTGTCAAAAGCAGCGGGATATCAGATCTATAAAGTATAATGGAACACAGCATTCCTGTATCAAAGGGGTTACAGCATAGAAAGCGGGGTTGTTAACGGAGTATGAAACAAACAGAAAAACAGACCTTAGGAGAAAAAACAGCCCAGAATCTCCTTGAAATGATCCAGCAGAAGGAATATGCTCCAGGAGACAAGCTGCCTACAGAGGCAGAACTGGTGGAAACGTTGGGAGTTGGCCGCAATACAGTAAGAGAGGCACTTCGCATCCTTATGTCCCGGAATATCGTTACTATCCGTCAGGGATCAGGAACCTTTATTTCCGAGAAAAATGGAGTGGCAGACGATCCACTTGGCTTTTTTATGATGGATGACAGGCGCCAGCTTACAGAAGACCTGATTCAGGCAAGGTTGATCCTGGAACCGGCACTTGCTGCACTTGCTGCGCAAAATGGTTCAGAGGAAGAGATAAAAGACCTGGAGCGCATTTTAGAAGAGCTGGAAAAACTGATCCGGGATAAAAAAGACTATTCCGAAAAAGATTCCCAGTTCCATGCCCAGATCGCTACCTGCTCCCACAACCGGGTCATGACCAATCTGATTCCGGTAATCACAGAAGGTGTGCGTGTTTTTGCAGATTCTGTAGAAGAAACAGAATATGAGCAGACTTTATTATCCCACCGGCGTATTTTTGAAGCCATCCGGGATGGACGGGGAGAAGATGCGAGACAGGAAATGTATTTCCACCTGATGTACAACCATAACCGATACAGAATAGGGTCATAAAAGAGTCATAAAAGAACCGTAATTCGGTTAATATTCGGCAGCCCTGCTTAAAATGAGCAGGAGCTGCTTTTTTTGCATGTTTGCAAATTTAATTATGTTGGTCATTTAAACCACGACATCAACGATTGAATTTATCCCATAAATATTAAGATGAAATCAGAAAAATATTGACTTTGTCTCCTTTGTATGATAAAAATGAGATATATTCATAGGACGAATTTGAAACGAAATAAAATGCTGAACATAGGAGGCGTAAAAATGAAGGAGATGTATGATGTTCTGATCATCGGCGGTGGTGTAGTGGGAAGTGCCATGGCCAGAGAATTGTCACGGTATCGTTTGAAAATCGGTGTGCTGGAGAAAAATCTGGACGTATGTAATGAGACCAGTGGCCGGAATTCCGGCGTTGTCCATGGCGGTTTTGCATATGACAGGGGAAGCTTAAAAGCAAAGCTTTGCGTAGAAGGAAATAAGATGATGGGAGATCTGGCAAAAGAGCTGGATTTTCATTTTATCCGCTGCGGCAAAGTGCTGGTGGGAAATACCGATGAAGATATGGAGACCTTAAAACGCACCATAGAACAGGGAAAAGACAACGGAGCTACTAACCTGGAGCTGATCGATGAAAAACGCCTTCATGAGCTGGTTCCTGCTGTAGTAGGAAAGTTTGCCATGTTTTCCCATAACAGCGGTATTGTAGATCCCTTTGGCTATACCATTGCCCTGGCAGAAAATGCCCATGAAAATGGCGTAGAATATCATTTTGGATGCGAAGTGACAGCGATCCAGAGGCAGGAAGATGATACATATGAAATCACCACAGCAAAAGGAAACTTTAAGACCCGCTGGGTAGTAAACTGCGCAGGACTTGGCTGCGGCAAGATCTCTGATATGTTTGGGATCACCGGCTACCGCATCATTGGTTCCAAGGGAGATTACATTATCCTGGATAAGCGTACAGGTCCTCTTCTTCCAATGCCTGTTTATCCAGTTCCAAGCAACACCTATATGGGAATTCATGTGACAAATACTACAGACGGAAATGTGATCATCGGCCCTAACGCAGATATGGTGACAGACTTTAACTATTACGGTGTACCACAGAAAAATATAGATTATCTGGCAGAAAGCGCTTCAGATCTGTGGCCATGTATCCATAAGGCAGATTATATCCGCAATTATTCCGGAATCCTGCCAAAATGGGTAGATGAAAATGGTGTGATACAGGATTTTAAGATCGAGATCAAAGATGAGATTGCGCCTCATGCCTTAAATCTGGTTGGTATTGAATCACCGGGACTGACAGCAGCAGTGCCAATTGCCAGATATGCCATTGAACTGATGAAAGAGAGAGAAGAATTAGAAGAAAATCCGGATTTCAATCCAGTGAGAAAAGGAATACGCCATTTCTCCCAGTGTACAAAAGAAGAACAGGCAGAACTGATCAGGGAGAACCCGGATTACGGCGAAGTGATCTGCCGATGCGAAAAGGTGACAAAAGCGGAGATTCTTCAGGCGATCCACAATCCATTAGGTGTAGATACTATGACCGGTGTGAAATACAGAACCCGTTCCATGATGGGACGCTGTCAGGGCGGCTACTGCCAGATGCGTATTGAACAGATGATCGAGCAGGAACTTGGGAAAAAAGAGACAGAAGTGCAGTATGAACGTGAAGGCTCTAATGTTTTATTTGGAAAAGTACGGGAGGTGTAACTGTGAACATGGAACATAAAACAGCAATGTGGGAAATAGAACAGGCAGATGCAGTGATCGTAGGCGGCGGCCCGGCAGGTCTGGCAGCGGCTGTACGCCTGTATGAAAACGGGATCACAGATATTCTGATTCTGGAACGTGAAAAACAGTTAGGCGGCATTTTACGTCAGTGTATCCATGATGGTTTTGGACTGGCCCGTTTTAAAACTACACTCAGTGGACCGGAATATGCCCAAAAATTCATTGACCTGGCAAATGAAAAGAAGATCCGTTATCTTACTGATGCAACTGTTCTGGAAATTTCAGAGGACAAAGTGATCACAGCAGCTACTCCTGATGGCTTAAAACAGTGGCAGGCAAAGGCAGTGATCCTGGCAATGGGCTGCAGAGAACGTACCAGAGGAGCCCTTGGCATACCAGGAGAGCGTCCGACCGGTGTATTTACAGCAGGTGTTGCCCAGGCGTATATGAACCTTTATAACCGTATGCCGGCAAAAGAAGTGGTGATCTTAGGTTCCGGTGATATTGGAATGATCATGGCCCGCAGACTGACCTTAGAAGGTGCCCACGTAAAGGCGGTTTTTGAGATCCAGCCATATCCAAGCGGTCTTCCAAGAAATATTGAACAGTGCTTAAATGATTACAATATCCCATTGTATTTAAGCCATACAGTTACAGAAATCCATGGAGATAAGCGTTTGACCGGTGTGACCGTTTCAAAAGTAGATGAACACATGAAGCCGATTCCTGGAACAGAAGAGGAATACAGCTGTGATACCCTGATCTTATCTGTTGGCCTGATCCCGGAAAATGAACTTTCCCTGGATGCAGGAGTAACACTGGATACAAGGACAAAGGGTGCTACAGTGGATGAGTATTTCCAGACAGACCGGCCGGGGATTTTCGCAGCAGGAAATGTACTCCATGTTCATGATCTGGTGGATTTTGTATCCATGGAGGCAGAAAAACTGGCAGATTCCGCAGCACGGTATATTAAAGATGGGAAACTGCCTGCATGTGAGATACAGGTAAAGACTGATAGAAATATCAATCACACCGTTCCACAGCGGATATCAGGAACAGAAGACTGCTGTCTGTCTCTGCGTGTAAACCGGCCGTTTAAGGACTGTGCTCTGGTTGTAAGCCAGAATGGAAGAGAAATCGCCCGTAAAAAGATGAAAAAAGCTCTTCCGGCAGAGATGATCCATATAGATTTAAAAGCAGAAAAACTGGAAAACAAGGGAGATCTGGAGGTGAAGGTAGAATGACAAGAGAATTTACATGCATCATTTGTCCAAATGGCTGCGAAATAAGTGCAGATTATGAGATACAGGCAGATCAGTCTGTAGTGATCCACTCATTAGAAGGAGCCACCTGCAAAAGAGGAGCAGAGTATGTGAAGCAGGAGCTGACAGATCCAAAGAGAAATATTGCAACCTCTGTACTGGTAGAAGGAGGAGAATTGCCGCTTGCCAGTGTACGCCTTACCGCTCCTATTCCCAAAGCACGTATTTTTGATGCAATGGCTGAGATCAGAAAATGCCGGTTAACAGCGCCGGTAAAAGCGGGAACTGTTGTGATCAAAGGGATATTAGGTCTGGATGCAGATGTGATCGTGACGAAAAATGTAGAAAAAGCGTAAGTTTGACAGCTTTATATTTCCGGGAAGGAGCAGTTGATAAGACTGCTCCTTCTTGCATTTTTATATTGTCTATTATATGATGATTACAAATGTTTTAAAAGATTCCGAGAGTACATGAAATGTAAAAGGAGAAAAAAATGTCAGATAAACGTGTTGATTATATTACATGGGATGAATATTTTATGGGAGTTGCCGCTCTATCAGGCAGACGGTCCAAGGATCCAAGTACCCAGGTGGGGGCATGCATCGTAAGCCAGGACAACAAGATCCTTTCTATGGGCTATAACGGTTTTCCAAAAGGCTGTTCAGATGATGAATTTCCATGGGGCAAGGAGCATGAACTGGATGATCCGTACAATGCAAAATATTTTTACTCTACCCATAGTGAGTTAAATGCCATTTTAAATTACAGGGGGGGCAGTCTGGAAGGAAGCAAGCTGTATGTGACCCTTTTCCCCTGCAATGAGTGCGCTAAGGCGATCATCCAGGCAGGTATTAAGACTATCATCTATGGCGGGGACAAGTATGCCCACACACCGGCTGTAAAAGCTTCCAAGCGCATGTTAAACGCAGCAGGAGTGCGCTATTATCAGTATCAGCCTACTGGCCGCAAGATTGAGATTGAGGTGTAAAATGAAGGTCCTTTTAGCTGCGATCAATGCAAAATATATCCACTCCAATCTGGGCATCTACAGCCTGAAGACCTATGGAGAGAAGATGTTAAAAGAATGGGGACTGGCAGAGGAGGCGAAAGTTTCTCTGGCAGAATACACCATTAACCATCAGATGGAGCAGATCCTTCAGGATATCTATAAGCGAAAGCCAGATGTTATTGGATTTTCCTGCTATATCTGGAACATTTCCTATGTAAAAATGATACTGGCTGATATAAAAAAGGTGCTTCCGGATGTGAAAATATGGGCAGGCGGCCCGGAAGTTTCCTATCACGCAGAAGCTTTTTTGAAAGAAGAACCGGCAGTGGATCTTGTTATGATGGGGGAAGGAGAGATTACCTTCGCCCATTTTCTAAAGGCGCTCCTTGAAGGAGAGGAGCTAAAACAGGTTCCTGGTCTTATGCTGCGAAATGATGACGGCACCATTACTGATACAGGCTTTCGCCAGGTAATGGATATGAGCCAGATCCCGTTTCCCTATGCTTTTATGGATATGAAAGAGCTGGAACACCGTATTATCTACTACGAAAGCAGCAGAGGCTGTCCATTTTCCTGCGCCTACTGCCTGTCTTCTATTGACAAGAAGCTGCGTTTTCGCAGCCTGGACCTAGTGCTGCCGGAGCTGGAATGGTTCCTGCAGGCGAAAGTGCCCCAGGTAAAATTTGTAGACAGGACTTTTAACTGCAAAAAGTCCCATGCAATGGCAATCTGGCAGTATATAAGAGATCATGATAATGGTATTACTAATTTCCATTTTGAGATCGCAGCGGATCTGTTAGATAAGGACGAGCTAGATCTGCTTTCTACTATGCGTCCGGGACTGGTACAGTTAGAGATCGGCGTCCAGTCTACCAATGAAAAAACACTGGAGACCATCCGCCGGAAGACAGATATCGAAGAGATCCGCCAGATCACAGAAACCATTAACAGCTGGCACAATATCCACCAGCATTTAGACCTGATCGTGGGACTTCCATGGGAAGATCTAAAGCGTTTTAAACAGTCCTTTAATGACGTATATTCTATGGAGCCGGAGCAGCTGCAGTTAGGCTTTTTAAAAATATTAAAAGGCTCTTATATGGAAGAACTGATCCCGGACTGTGATCTGCTTTACAGTGCTGCGCCACCTTATGAGGTGCTGCAGACAAAATGGCTTTCCTATGGGGATGTGCTGGAATTAAAAGATATAGAAGAGATGACAGAAGTCCATTACAACAGCCGCCAGTTTACCTGTACTTTAAAAGAACTGGAAAAGGAATTTAATACTCCTTATGAAATGTTTTCTTTTATGGCAGGCTATTACAACAGAAATCATCTTTTTGGTATCAGCCACAGCCGTATTGCCAGATACGAGATTCTCTGGAAAATAATCCAGGTAAAATTGGAAAAATCTGGAATATATGAAACCCATGAAACTTATGAAACCTATGAAAGTCATGCCCCCCGGGGAACAGAAGTAAACCCTGGTATTTCTGAAAAACTGGAATTATACCGGGATCTGCTAATGACTGACCTGTATCTTCGGGAAAATGTAAAGAGCCGTCCAAGTTTTGCAAGAGATTTAAGCAGCTCCAAGGACTTTGTCCGTGAATTTTTCCAGAGAGAAGAGAAGACACCGGAGCATTTATCTGGCTACGAAGGCTACGATTCAAGACAGATGGCAAAAATGGCCCATTTAGAGCCATTAAGAGATGGAACTTATTTGCTGTTTGATTACAAAAGGCGTGATCCTTTAAGTAATAATGCTTGGATATTACGGGTTTAAGGGGATCTGGATCTCTTTCAATGGCATGTCCCATATCTGCATGTGACCTATGATGTGAAATAAAGTGGAATAAAAGTGTGAGAAGGGGATAAAGCAAATATGATCAAAATGACAGAAAAATTAAAAGAACGGATCTCTCATATATTATCAGCCTTAGATAAAGAATACGGCACTGACTTCATCTGCTACCTAAACTACGAGACCCCATGGCAGCTGCTCATTGCGGTGATCTTAAGCGCCCAGTGTACAGACGCCAGAGTGAACATTGTAACAGCGGATCTTTTTAAGAAATATCCGACGATTAAAGATTTTGCGGCGGCGGACTTAAAAGAACTGGAACAGGACATTCGTTCCATTGGATTTTATCATATGAAAGCCAAAAACATTATCCAGTGTGCAAAGCGGCTGGTGGAAGAGTACGGCGGTATTGTGCCGGAAAAAATGGAAGACCTGCTTACACTGGCAGGTGTGGGTCGGAAGACTGCCAATGTGATCCGGGGAAATATCTACCATGTGCCAAGTATTGTGGTGGATACCCATGTAAAGCGCATTTCCAGGAAGCTGGGGCTTACAAAAGAGACAGAGCCGGAAAAGATCGAGTCGGATCTGATGAAGATACTTCCGGAAGATCACTGGATTCTCTGGAATATCCATATCATTACTTTAGGGCGGACCATTTGTACTGCCAGAAAGCCGGACTGCGGAAACTGCTTTTTAAAACAATGGTGTCCTGCCTGTGAAGCACCGGCAGTTTTCAGAGAAATACAAAAAACAGATTAAACAGGAAAAATACAAAAATCAGAAAAATTCTGAATTTGTTTAAATTTGATTTTAGGAAGGACATGCTAAAATGATCGACTCATACATTGCCCTGGACTTGGAAACCACAGGTCTGGAGCCGAAGAAAGAGAAAATAACGGAGATCGCCGCCTTAAAAGTAGAACATGGACAGATCACAGGCCGTTTTGTAACTCTGGTAAATCCAAAACGGCCGTTGACAGAACGGGTAGTGGAATTAACAGGTATTACAGATGACATGTTAAAAGATGCTCCGGTAATAGAAAATATTATTGGAGAGGTGCTGGGATTTATTGGAGATCTGCCCCTTTTAGGCCACAACATCCGTTTTGATTACAGCTTCTTAAAGCAGGCGGCGGTGAACCAGAAAATGGAATTTGAATGTGAGGCAGTAGATACCCTGAAATTATGCAGGAAATTGATGCCGGAGCAGGAAAAGAAAAATCTGGGAAACGCCTGCATTTATTATAAGATTGAACAGCCTTTGACACACCGGGCAGAGGCAGATGCCTTGTCGGCGCATTTGCTTTATCAGAAGTTAAGGGGACTTCATGGAGAAGACCAGCCAGAGTTATTTGCGACAATGCCTTTAAATTGCCGGATGAAGCGACAGCAGCCGGCAACGAAAAGACAAAAAGAATACTTGCAGGATTTATTAAAATGTCATAGAATAAACATAACTGTGCAGTTAAACGATATAAGCCGGAGCGATGCTTCCAGGCTGATCGACAAGATCATCCTCCAGTACGGACGGGTGAAGCCACAGAATAAATGAGGTGATAAAATGTTAAATATGAGAGACCCTAAAGTAAAGAAGATCATTTCTACTGTTATTGTTGTGATCCTGGTACTTGCCATGATCGTGCCAATGGCGCTGAGCGCATTGATGTACTAATTAAATGTTGAACTAAATAAAATGGCAGAAGACCCGATCAGGGATCAGAAGAATTTAGGAGAATTTATGGGAAACAAGACATTGAAAGCAGGTCTTTTTGCAGCACTGGCTGCCGGGGCTTTATGGGTGCTTCCCATGACCGTATGTGCGGCGCCGGTATTTCCGGAAGGTATCAGTACAGACGGGGAAAGTCTGGCTGGAAAAACATGGGAAGATGCCCTGCATACAGCAGAAGAAAAAGTGAAAAAACAGGCGGATGTGTCTGTAGCCTTAACTATTGAGGATAAAAAAGCAGAAACCACAGCCGGGGAACTGGGTATTCACTGGAGCAATCAGGAAGAAGCCGAAAAAGAGTTAAAAAGCTATGTAGGTGGAAGCCTGATCCGTCAATATATGAACAAAAAGGATCTGGAAAAGACACCGGTGGATGTTACGGTCCAGACAGCAGCGGATCCAGATAAGATAAGGGCTTTTGTAGATACCCATTGCGACGGAGTACTGGCACAGCCTCAGGATGCGTCTATCCGCAGAGAAAACGGCGCATTTGTGATCACAGAGTCTGTTTTAGGAAAAGTCGTGGATGCAGATGCCACGGCTTCCGCTTTAAATACCGCTTTTGAGGGATTAAAAGACTCTATAGGTGAGATTTCTGTCCAGGCAGTGATCAAAGAAGAACAGCCGAAGATCACTTCCGATGACCTTAAGACCATAGAAGATGTTTTAGGAACCTGTACCACCGACTTTTCCAGCAGCGGCGCGGCACGTTCCACTAATCTTGCAGTTGGTGCGGGAAAAATCAATGGACGTGTGCTTATGCCTGGTGAGGTGCTATCCGGTTATGAATGTTTACAGCCGTTTACCATCGAAAATGGTTATAAGACAGCTGCAGCCTATGAAAATGGCCAGGTAGTGGACAGTATTGGCGGCGGTGTCTGCCAGATCGCTACTACATTGTATGATGCAGCACTGCAGGCGGAAATGGAGATTGTTCAGAGACAGAACCATTCTATGATCGTAACCTATGTAAAGCCGTCAATGGATGCTGCTATTGCAGGCACTTATAAAGATATTAAAATTAAGAATAATTACAGCACACCTGTATATATCGAAGGATATACATCGGGAAAGAAACTGATCTTTACCATTTATGGAAAAGATACCAGACCTTCTGGCCGGCAGGTAGAATATGTTTCAGAGACTGTGGGGACCACCAATCCGGGAGAACCCCAGATGATCACGGACAATAGCCTTGCGCCAGGTGCTAAGGTGAAGGTACAGTCAGCACATACCGGCTATAGATCCAGACTATGGAAGGTAGTGACTGTGGATGGAGTGGAGCAGGAACGTACTCTTCTAAATGAGGATACCTACAATGCTTCCAAGGCCATTTACCGTGTAGGACCAGCTCAGGCAGCACCTGTACCGGCGCCAGAGCCGCAAGCACCAGCCACTACACCTGAAACAGGAGAGAATAATACGCCTGAACCAGCTCAGACAGAACCAGCTCAGACAGAACCAGCTCAGACAGAGACGGCACATGAGGCGGTTACAGGAGAAAATGGTGGACCGGGAGTTGTTCCTACCACTGCAGCACAGCCTGCGGGGGGAAATGCTGGTGCGGAAAGCCCGGCCAGTCCCGCACAGGAGGAAAATCCATGAGAACAGCAGGACAGGGTCCGGGCGGATTTGAAAAACGAGATGGCTTTATAAAGCCAGGTCAGGATCTGGTAGTGGCCGGATATGCCGGTATGGCCGGAGCCAGACTCATTTTCCAGAAAAAAAAGGAAAAACTGGAAGGCCGTTTTGCACCTTCTTTTCTCAGATGTCTGGAAAAGGAAGACAGCTACAATGTAAAAGAGTGGCTTGAAAATGAATTAAAACAGAAAGATTGTCCAGTTACAGCCTGGGAATACGCGAAAGAAGGCGGCATTCTCACAGCTGTCTGGAATTTATCCGGCATTTTCAACGTAGGCGTAGATATTGATCTGCGAATGATCCCTATGAAGCAGGCAGTAGTTGAAGTATGTGAGATGTTTGAGGTCAATCCATATCGCCTTTTCAGTGAAAACTGCGTGATCTTAGCCTGCGACAGAGGCGGCCAGATGGTGCGAAGCCTCAGTGCACGGGGAATCCCGGCAGCAGTGATAGGCAGTGCAGAAAAGGGAATTGCCCGGGTGATACGCCACGGAGAGGAAACAGCCGGATATCTGGAACGGCCAAGAGCCGATGAACTGACCCGTATTGGATAACAGCCGGATAAACAGGCTTGGCATACAGGTCGAAGGCGTCATATATGCCGCTTTACAGCGGCAATACCATATAAGAATATATGATTTTAATATTGGAGGAAGTTATCATGAGAGAAAAAATTCTGGCGGTGATCGAAAAAAACAGCAGGATCGATATAAAAGACCTGGCGGTATTACTTGGTGAAAGTGAGATCGCAGTGGCCAATGAGATCGCCGAGATGGAAAAAGAACACATTATCTGCGGATACCACACTCTCATTAATTGGGATAACACCAGCGAAGAAAAAGTAGTAGCTCTGATCGAAGTAAAAGTAACTCCTCAGAGAGGTATGGGCTTTGATAAGATCGCAGAGCGTATTTACCAGTATAATGAAGTTAACGCTGTATACCTGATGAGCGGATCTTTTGATTTTACCGTATTTATCGAGGGAAAGACCATGCGCCAGGTAGCACAGTTTGTATCTGACAAATTAGCTCCTATGGAGTCAGTATTAAGTACAGCAACTCACTTTGTATTGAAAAAATATAAGGATCACGGCACCATTATCAGCGAGCCGGTCCAGGATGAAAGGATGCTGATCACACCATGAGAAACCCCTTATCTGACAAAATTGTAAGTATCCCGCCCTCCGGGATCCGTAAATTTTTTGATATTGTAAATGAAATGGAAGGCGCTATTTCCTTAGGTGTAGGCGAGCCGGACTTTGATACTCCCTGGCATATCAGGGAAGAAGGTATCTACTCCCTTGAAAAAGGCCGCACATTTTATACTTCCAATGCAGGTTTAAAGCAGTTAAAGGATGAAATATGCAATTACTTAAAGCGCCGTTTTGAAGTAACTTATGACCCGGATACAGAAGTTATGGTAACAGTAGGTGGAAGTGAAGCTATCGATGTTGCCATGCGTGCCATGTTAAATCCGGGAGATGAAGTACTGATCCCACAGCCAAGCTATGTTTCCTATCTGCCATGCGTTACTCTGGCAGACGGTGTTCCGGTGATCATTGAACTGGAGGAAAAAGACCAGTTTAAGCTGACTCCTGAGAAGCTGCTGGAAAAGATCACAGACAAGACCAAGATCCTGGTCCTTCCATTCCCTAATAACCCAACCGGCGCTATTATGGAAAAACATGAGCTGGAAGAGATCGCAAAGATCGTCATTGAAAAAGACCTGTTTGTAGTAACAGACGAGATTTATTCTGAACTGACTTACCAGAGAAAACATGCTACCATTGCAGCATTTCCAGGCATGAAAGAACGTACTGTCCTGATCAATGGTTTTTCCAAGTCTTATGCTATGACCGGATGGCGTCTTGGTTATGCGGCAGCACCAAGCTTAATCTTAAAGCAGATGTTAAAGATCCATCAGTACGCTATCATGTGTGCACCTACCACCAGCCAGTATGCAGCAGTTTCTGCACTGAAAAATGGTGATTCGGATGTAGAAATGATGCGTGAGTCCTATGACCAGCGACGCAGATTTTTATTAAATGCATTCCGTGAAATGGGCATCGACTGTTTTGAGCCATTAGGCGCATTCTATACATTTCCTAATATCAGCCGTTTTGGCATGACTTCAGAGGAATTTGCTACTAAACTTCTGATGGAAGAGAAAGTAGCTGTAGTTCCCGGAACGGCCTTTGGCGCCTGCGGAGAAGGCTTTGTACGTATTTCCTATGCCTACTCCTTAAAGAGCCTGAAAGAGGCGTTAAGCCGTATTGAGCGTTTTGTAAAGCGCCATGATGGAAAGGCAGAATAAAAATATGATGAATGTTGTACTTTTAGAACCGGAAATGCCCTCTAATACCGGAAATATCGGCCGTACCTGCGTGGCCACCAATACCAGACTCCACCTGATCGAGCCTCTGGGTTTTAAGTTAAATGAAAAAGCCTTAAAAAGAGCCGGGCTGGATTACTGGGATAAATTGGATGTACATGTATACAGCGATTACCAGGATTTTCTGGAGAAGAATCCGGATGCCCTGGGAAAAATGTATTTTGCCACTACTAAGGCGCATAAAGTCTATTCAGAAGTAGACTACGAACCGGACTGCTATCTCATGTTCGGAAAAGAAAGTGCCGGCATCCCGGAATCAATCTTAGTGGAAAATGAAGACCACTGTGTCCGTATTCCCATGTGGGGAGAGATCCGGTCCTTAAACCTGTCAAATTCCGTGGCTGTAGTGCTCTATGAAGCCCTGCGCCACAATGATTTTGAAAAAATGGCATTAGAAGGCCAGCTTCACCACATGAAGTGGAAAGACGGCTGGGAACAGAAGTAAATAAGTCCGGAAGCAATCGTTAAACAACCGTCAAACGTGTCACCGGCGCGTTTTTGACATGGATGACAAAATAAGCAGCATTGTAAGTGTACAGTCCCCCTGAATTGACAGGGGGACTTTTTTCTTGCAGATATTCTGACCGAAAATCTTTCGCATAATCATGGCTCTTTTCACATAGTCTGTAAAAGCAGTGAAATGACAGCCGCACAGTTGGACGCTGAAACGGTGCGGTTTTTGTGGGAGGGTAAAAATGAATGAAAGATACCAGGAGGTTTTAGCGCAATATGAAATGGAAGTCCTATCTGTAAGAAAAGGCCGGGGTTCCTGGATCTGCGAAACAGATAAGGGTTTGAAACTTCTGCGGGAATACAGGGGGACTGTACGCAGACTGGAATTTGAAGATCAGGTGTTAGAAAGCATTGATATCAGAGGAAGCCTGCGTGTAGACCGGTATGTGCGGAATCAGGAAGGTGCCCTTTTAAGCAAAGCAGGAGACGGGACTAATTATATTATGAAAGAATGCTTTCCTGACAGAGAATGCAATATAAGGGATAATTATGAGATCCGTCTGGGGATATCCCGTCTTGCCATGCTTCATGGGCAGCTGCGCCAGATCCAGCCAAGAGAAGAATGGAATATGGGTTCTATCTTTATAGAAAGCCTGGAAAAAGAGCAGGAGCGCCATGTAAAGGAAATGAAGCGGGCCAGAAATTTTATCCGGGGCAAACGGGGAAAGACGGAATTTGAACTGTGCGTTATGGACAGCTTTGACTATTTTTTTGAACAGGCCAAAGAAGCACTGAACCAGATGAAGGGATTGTTCCCGGAAAATGGGGCTCCAGAACAGCTGGCTGCTGCAGAACTTTCTGTTGAAAATGCCGCTGAAAATATGGAAAATCCTGTTGAAAACATGAAAAATTCTGCCAGGAAGCAGGGGGACAGACTGGGCTATCTCTGCCACGGTGACCTGGACCAGCATCATGTATTAATGGGGAATGGCTATACAGCGATCATTGAATATAACCGCATGCATCTGGGAGTCCAGGCAGAAGATCTGTACCGCCTGATGCGAAAAGTAATGGAAAAACATGGATGGGACGGTGATCTGGGGATCACCATGCTGGATTCCTATGAACGGGTCCGTCCTATGGATAAGCAGGAGCGAAAATGTCTCTACTATATGTTTCTGTTTCCGGAAAAATACTGGAAACAGTTGAATTTCTATTATAATACAAACAAAGCCTGGATACCGGCTAAGAGCACCGACAAGCTGAAAAGCCTGAAGAGTCAGGAAAGTGCCAGAAGCCGGTTTTTGAGCAGGCTGGAAGCAGCATTGATGATTTAGAAGATCGTGTACAGGAGGCGCCCTGAGATTTCAAGGCGCTTTCAATATTGTTTGAATTGTTTGAACTTCTAAAAATAAAAAAACATTAAAAAAATAAAAAAAGTTGTTGACAAACGGTTTGAGATTTGCTAATATAATCTTCGCGCTTGAGAGAGCGGCAGATGTTTCGAAAGAAACAAAAAAATAAATTAAAAAAGTTGTTGACAAACGAAAGACAACCGGTTATAATAAATAACCGTTGCAGCAAACAAGTCTGACAACAAAATAAGAACCTTGATAATTGAAGATTAAACAGTATGTAAAACCCTGAAAATTCAGAAAATAAAAGGTCTGGTTTAGACCTTTGGATTTGAGAAAATTCAGAACAAAAACCAAGTAATGAAGGTTTAGGATAATTAGCCAAGCTAAGTAATCCGGAC